>PDWJ01000107.1_pt1 | contig 187663 bp, 167 predicted proteins | sample 1430881 | NCBI WGS metagenome assembly PDWJ01 (sample SAMN01162460, study PRJNA174530) | Oral metagenome, whole genome shotgun sequencing project. | biome: Marine environment; feature: Marine mammal; material: Swab sample of the gingival sulcus; isolation source: swab sample of gingival sulcus...
CACGAACTCAACGCTACAAAGACGATTTTCCCAGGAACCAACCTGCGTCTGGTTTACAAACTGGTGTCCTAACAAAATCTCCAGAGGTCAGGAGGTCTGGCATTATGGCCGGGGTTGTAGTGGTACAACCAAACGGGCGACACATTTGGCTATTGGCCGGTATGTAATTGCCAATGACGGAAAATTTCAAAAAATTCAGGAGCTCACCTGACATGTTCTCCGTTTCTCCGATAAGTAAGTTGCAGAGGAACCTAAGCCCAGGAGAAACTCATGGATATTAATGATTTGTTTGAGGGAATTGCCGAGGTGTTTCGGCAGTATCAGGCGGAAATAAATGAGCAGGAGCAGGCTTCAGCCAACCCCCAATCCCACTGGACTTGAGGCCAAAACAGAAGCTGAGAAAACGAAGAAGAAAGTGGCTACAGAGAAGGGAATTGAAGAGGATTTCCCGAAAGGGGAGTGATTGCGGAGCGTTCAGCAGAACCCGCTATTCGACTTAAGTTGCTAATTTATAAAAAGATAAAAACCAATCCCGCGTGCCGGACTCAGCAACAGGATCGGTTTGTTTAAAAATCGGTGGTGGAGGCGGCGGGAGTCGAACCCGCGTCCGGAAACTCTCCCCTTCTGTATCTACATGCTTAGTTCCGGGATTGGAATCTCGCATCCGGGTCTCACCCGGAACCAGGATAATCGGATGCCAGCCTGAAAAAATCTTATCCCCTATGCCTCAGGCGTGCACAGCGGACCAGCCTATGAAGTCGACGCTCCGGCTCCAGTCCTATAGGCAAGGACTGGTGGAACGGCACAGCAGATTAAGCTGCCAGTGCGTAGTTATAATCGTCTGCGATTATATTTAAGTTCCGTCATTTGTACGAGTTGACAGAAACTCGACATGCAACAGTAAGCTTCAATATCCCCGTCGAATCCGTTTCGCCCCCATAGATGTCTGGTGTGCAGACCAAAAGATTATATCCTGTTGCGTAGGTTACGCTCTACTTCGCGGTTGGACTGTTTCTCTTTTAAGGCCGCACGTTTGTCATAGAGTTTTTTTCCCCGGGCAAGGGCCAGTTCTACTTTGGCCTTGCCATTACTTTTAAAATAAATCTTCAGGGGTATAAGCGCAATGCCTTTCTCGTGCAATTTGCCGATGAGCTTGCGAATTTCCCGTCTATTGAGCAGCAGTTTGCGCACCCGCAACGGGTCCGGGCTGATATGGGTAGCAAAAGAGTACGGCGAGATATGCACATTGTACAAAAAAAGCTCTCCGTCCTTTATTTGGGCGTACCCGTCACGTACATTCACCTTACCCGCACGCAAAGATTTTACCTCAGGCCCGTTGAGTACCATGCCGGCTTCCAAAGTCTGCTCTATATGGTAATCATGCAAGGCCTTTTTATTTTTTGCTACAATTTTCTGTGCCATCGTTTATGCTCCGCGCTCCTCATGGAAAAGGGTGTGTTTGTACCACGGATTGCACAGTGCTTCAAGCAGATTTCCGCCTCCACGCTCTCCACAGAGTGTGCCTGCCAAGGACTCGTTCTGCCAAGCCTTTCTGCAGGCAAGAGAAGAACTCTTTGCAACCGCCTTCGATTGCCCTCTTTCTTCATCCATGGTGGTCCATGGACCAACGGTTGCACGGAGAACATGGGCCATGTCTCCCCAACCCTGTATGCCCAATCAACCCACCTCACGGGTGACACGAATGGCCTCCTCCACGGTTGTCAGCCCTGCCCGCACCTTACGCCAGGCGTCTTCGCGCAAAGTTGCCATCCCCTCTCTGACCGCGACCTTTCGTAGCTCTTCCACCGGAGAGAGGCCGGAAACCATCGTCTTCAGCTGTTCGGACATTGGAAATATCTCAAAGATACCCATTCGACCTACATAACCGGTATTACGGCAGCTCAAACAACCCACGCCTCTCTTGAGTTCAACAGTACTGCGCTCATGCACCGGAAAACCCATTTTCATGATTTCTGAAGCCTCTACCTCGTAGGACTCCATACACTCCGGACAGATTCTGCGCACCAGCCGTTGCGCCAAAGCTCCGAGCATGGTGGAAGCAATCAGAAACGGCTCCAGTCCCAAATCCTGCAAACGAACAATAGAGGAAACAGCATCATTGGTATGCAGGGTGGAAAAAACCAGATGCCCGGTCAAAGCGGCCTGCACCGCGTAGGTTGCAGTTTCCAGATCGCGAATCTCGCCAATCATGATGATATCCGGATCCTGCCTCAGGATATTACGCAAAATCGAGGAAAAGGTCACATCAATCTGGGCCTGTACCGCTATTTGGTTGAACTCCTCATGCACCATTTCCACAGGGTCTTCCACGGTGATAATGTTGTTTTCCGGTGTGGCAATCTGCTTCAGGGTGGAATAGAGCGTGGTGGATTTCCCACTTCCTGTGGGACCGGTTACCAGGACAATACCATGGGGGCTGGCCATGAAACTGTCGTAGACCACCCGATCACGACGGGAAAAACCCAAATGATCAAGATCCTGAAAGACAACCTCCGGATCCAGGATACGCATGACGGTTTTTTCGCCAAATGCCACCGGTACGGTGGAAACCCGAATTTCAGCCTCCCTGCCTTCTTCACTGCGACCAATTTTGATGCGGCCGTCCTGAGGACGTCTTTTTTCTGCAATATCCATGCGGGCCAATGATTTAATGCGGGAAGTAATGGCAGAGTGCACGGCCTTGGGCAATTTATAGATGGTATGCAGCAGGCCGTCGATACGAAAACGGACCAGGCAGAGATCACGCTTGGGTTCCACGTGAATATCGCTGGCACGCTGATCCAGGGCATAACTGAACAGATGGTTGACGGCCGCCTTAATATGCTGATCGGTGGAAGTAAAATCCTTATTAGAAGCCAGGCGGACGTATTGTTCCAGGTTACCAATGTCAACAGTTTTCGAGGTACCGGTTCCTGAGAACTGGTTTTCAGCCGCACTGATGGAGTGTTGAAAGCCGAAAAATTCCCCCAGGATCTTTTTGATATCCGAACGGGTGGAAAGAAAAGCTCTGATACGAACCTGGTTGGCCCGCTCGATATCCGCCAGTACCGAATGCTTATCTGGATTGCAGGTGACCACCTCCAGGACACCATTACGCAGGCCAAAGGGCAAAATCTGGTGGGTCACGGCAAAGGATCTGGGGATGGTCTTGGTAACAATTTCCATATCCAGCTCCAAGGGATCAAGCTTCTTGAAGGGAATACGGAATCTTGCTGCAACCGCCCGAATGATATGCTCCTCGGTAAGAAGGACTTCCCCGTCTCCGGGAATTTCAAGATTAAGCGAGAGAAGGATGTCTATCAAATCTGGATAATCTTTGTCAACCCCCTGCTCGACAGCCTTTTTCTTGTTTCCGAGCTGCCGTAAAAGCTGCTGTTTCTGCCTCCCCTTATTGAGCAGAACAAACTGCTTCTGCTCCTCACTGAGCAGATTTTGTTCTACCAGCAAATCGATCAGTTTATCGCTTTTGAGAAATGTCATCGAAAAATCCGCGTGTGGCTTCATTGTCAAAAAAACACCCTGCACCTACCCGGCTCAGGTGTACGCATTGTTATACTATGACAAAAAGAAGCCAAAATACAGAGGTAATTACCTGGTACCGCTTGAGCTGATGAAAAATCTGGCTAAAGAAAAAACTGGAGCAACACAAACCCGCCTACCAGTAGAACCATGAAGACAATGGTGAGGATATTAAAATACCTGTCGATGAAGGAGCTGACCCTGACGCCACAAAAAAAGATCAGCCCTGCGATTAAGAAAAAACGGGCAGAACGGGCAAGCAGGGAAACCGCCATAAAGGTGACAAAGCTGATCTGAAAAGCGCCGGCGGCAATGGTGAACAGTTTATAGGGTATGGGCGTAAAAGCAGCAGCCCCGACCGCCCAGGCATCGTACCGCTGAAACAGCTCCTGCACAACCAGATACTTTTCCTCTCCATGGTACATCTCCAGGATTGGCATCCCAATGGTATCCATGAATCCCCAGCCCAGCCCATAGCCTATGCCGCCGCCAAGAACCGAACCAAGGGTACAGATGGCCGCATACGCAAATGATTTTTCTGGAGCGCCGAGACAGAGAGCGATCAAAAAGACATCGGGTGGAATGGGGAAAAAGGAGGACTCGGCCACGGCAAGGCCAAACAGGAACCAGACACCGGCCGGTGTTTGAATCCATTGCATGCAGCGTATGTATACCTTCTGCAGCCGTCCCGGCGGCCTCTTCCCTGACGTAGCGGTGTTACCAACCATGCGTACCTATCAAGTCGACAAAACGCACACATTCCAGGGTATCGGTTATCAGCTCTTCCCCCTTTTTCACAACACGCTTGAGCTCCTGATACCCGTGCTCCCCCACCGGGATAACCATTCTGCCCTGATCTCCCAGCTGATCCAGCAGGGGCTGGGGTATGAACGGTCCCCCTGCAGTCACCATAATGCCGTCAAACGGAGCCTCGTCCTCCCAACCCGTTGTGCCGTCATCAATACGGGAAACGATATTGTGATAGTGCAGCTTGTCAAAAATTTTGCGGGCCTTTGCCAGCAGGCCGTCTATCCGCTCCACGGTATACACCTTGTCGCACAGCCGCGATAAAACAGCGGCCTGGTATCCTGATCCGGTACCAATTTCTAGAACCCGTTCCACACCGCTGAGTGCCAGGGTCTCAGTCATCAGGGCAACGATATAGGGCTGAGAGATGGTCTGCCCGCTGCCGATGGGTAGCGGAAAATCACCATAGGCGTTGCTTGCCAGGGCGTCTTCAACAAACAGATGACGAGGCACGGTACCCAGGGCATCCAACACCCGCGCATCCCTAATTCCTCGTGGGAGAAGCTGCTCTTCGACCATTCTTTGCCGATAAATATCAAAATTGCTGAAAGTGCTCACTGGACTTCTTCCCAGGTGAAATCGTCAAACCACTCGCGGTCTTTTTCGCTGTACGTCCTGAATTCGCAGGACACAACGACATCGTTGTTCAGGGAGACGACAATCATCTCGTACCCTGCTGCGTCGGCCAGGGAGCCTATGACAGGGGTACGGCCAAACATGCTGGGCAGTTCCTCGTAATAGACATATTCAACCACATCCGGGGAAATGGTTCTCCGACCATCCGGTTTACCGAGAAATCTGCGGACATCGCTTTTGGTCGACACCCCAGGCTTTATCAGGGCCGCATCCGAGGCCAGATGCCGAACCTGTTTGGAATAACAGCCGCCCAGCAACAGGGCAAGAATGAAAAAAGAAATAATACAACGCATTGGGAATGCCTCCATCGACTTTGACCGTTTTTTTTACCAACCCCAGTCTCCATGGAGCCCGGCTTTCTCCTGCACTCAGAGGGTGCCAGATGCAATCTTTTTGGCCGTGTATGAGCCTACCCTTTCTTTACTGTCAAAACACTGCCAAACCTGGCACCACCTGCGTGTAGGAGAAAACCGGGCTAACAAAAAAAGGTTGTGTTCCTATATCGTGAACACAACCTTTTTTCAACGAAAGAGTCGTACCCTGCCGTGTACAGCCACAGGATTGGCCTGATTCAGGGGCAGCACTCACTCATCAGTCCCCACAGCTCGTTCAAGAATACGATAGTTACGGCTCACCAGTTCCAGGGGGTCAAACATCAGGCCAGCCTGAATAAGAGCGTTGGTGTAGATTTGCTCCACCACCTCTGCGGCAAACTCGGAATCGCCCTGCCGCAGTTCGTCCAATTTCTTGATCAACGCACTGGAGGTATTGATCTCCATATCTTTTTTCGATCCCAAGGACAAAGGATTATCCTGACCCGAGGCCTGCATAACACGCTCCATCGAGGACGTCATGTATCCATCCACATTAACGATCATGGCCGGGCTGTCCACCAGACGGGTGGACACTTTCACCTCCTGGATTCGATCCCCAAGTCGCTCCTTGACCCAACTGCAGAGCGCGGCAGCCTGCTCCTGCGGCAGGGCTTCGGCCGTCTCTTTTTCTGCACCCTCAGCGTTGTCTGTCGAGCTTTCCGGCAGGTTGATGTCCGCTGCATCCGCTGAAACCAGTTTCTTGCCATCGTACTCACCCAGATGATTGAGAACAAAATCGTCAATGGGCTCCAAGGTGTATAAGATCTCTATCCCTTTCTTTTTGAACATCTCCACATAGGGACCAGCTTCCACAGCCGCACGACTGGCGCCGTTGATGTAGTAAATTTTTTCCTGCCCATCCTGCATGCGGCCCATATACCTATCCAGGGAAACCATCTCTCCGGGTTCACCGACCGAAGACTCAAAGCGCAGCAGTTTGCCGAGATCCTGGCGGTATTCAAAATCAGTGGTCACACCTTCCTTGATAAAAATACCAAAAACTTTCCAGAATTTCTGATAGTTTTCCTCATCTCGAAGGGCTTCCTCACCTAAGAACTTGATAAAACGCTTGGTCAGAACCCGCCGCAGCTTCATCACCAGCGCATTATCCTGCAGCGCCTGACGGGAAATATTCAACGGCAAATCCTCGGAATCCACAACACCTTTAAGAAATCGAAGCCACTCCGGCAGGATGTTTTCACTTTGCTGGTCGATGAGCACTTTTTGGCAGTACAGGTTGACTCCCGGATTCATGCGGCCCATCCCAAACACCTCGAAATTCTCTTTGGGCACATAGACAAGCGCATGTATGGCCAGGGGAGCGTCTGCGGAAAAGTGCAGCCGATACATGGGGTCATCGCCGGCGTTCCCGATGAATTTATAAAATTCCTTATATTCCTCGTCGGTAATCTCATTTTTAGAGCGTGTCCAGATGGCCTGAACGGTATTCACGATTTTCCCCTCCACCTTAATGGGAAAGGGAACAAAGGTGGAATACTGCTCTATGATGCGCTCAATGGTAAATTTCTGGCCATAGGTTTCGGCATCATCCTTGAGCGCCAGAATGATCTTTGTCCCCCGATGCAGGCCGGGACAGGGACTGATGGTATAGGACCCGTTCCCATCAGATACCCACTCATACCCTTCACTGCCATCAAAGGATCTGGTCTGTACGGTCACTTTGGATGCCGCCATAAAGGCTGAATAGAAACCAACGCCAAACTGTCCGATCAGGTTGACATCTTTTTTAACTGCCTCAGCCAGTTCTTCAAAATACTTTCCTGAACCAGAGTGGGCAATGGTTCCCAGGTTGGTTTCCAGCTCCTCACGGGTCATACCGATGCCGGTGTCGGTAATGGTCAACGTATGTTCCTTATCATCACAGTCTATCTGGATCTCCAAGGGTACATGGGCATCAAACTCCACCTTTTCCACCAGATTCCGATGTCTGAATTTTTCCAGCGCATCAGCGGCATTGGAAACAAGTTCACGGACAAAGATATCCCGCTCGGTATAGAGTGAGTTGATGACAATATCCAGAACTTTTCTGGTTTCGGCCTGGAATTGCTTGGTTTCAGCCTGTATGTCTGTCATGATGACCTACCTCAAATATTTTCCGTTCTCTGTTGGGCAACGCCCAAAAAACCTGGGTGCTGTCTTCTTTTCTTGGGACCACAGTTTCTCCCCAGCCCTCTTTCCACGACCTCGCCTGACCACAGAGACCGGCTGGCCAACTCTCCGCTTCCCTGTGCTCAACGAGGCCGATATACATCCAGAAACCTCTGCCCCTCTCCTCTTCTCTCACGGCAGCGAAGAGCAAACGGACAGAAGCCCTGGGACAGGGGGCGTATACGCTGGTGTTACCACCGGGACATCGTCGTAATCTGAGCTGATTGACTGGGGAAAAAATAAGAGCGAACAAGGCCCTTTCAATTATTCGGCCAAAATGTTAAGCACGATACGTTGACTGTCAAGACTTGGCACGTGCAAGCATGCCCACGGCCTTTTCCATCACGAGACCCATCATGAGCAAACACTATGATATCTGTATCCTAGGGGGCGGCATCTCAGGACTGAGCAGCGCGGCACTGCTCTGTCGCCAAAAGCCGCAGGCCACCATTGGATTGCTGGAAAAAAAGGACTCCGTCGGCGGCGCTGTCCGTAGTTTCAAAAAGGAAGGATATCTGGCCGAATGGGGCCCCCACGGCTTTCTTGACAACTGTGAGGAAAGCCGGGAACTCATTCAGTTGGCAGGTCTGGAGACTGAAAAGGAACTGGCGCCTTTAAACAGGTTCGTCCGATATGTCTGCCTGGACGGCAAACTCCAGTGCATTCCCCAAAAACCACTGACCATTCTCCGCCAACCCCTTATCCCCCTGCACGCGAAGCTACGTATCCTGGGCGACCTGTGGCAACCGCCCCTGCCGGGGGAACCCACCGTTGCCCAGTGGGTGGCGCATCGTTTTGGTCCGCACCTGCTTCCCTTTGCCGACGCAGCGTTTACAGGAACCTATGCCGGGGACATCAACACCTTGAGAATGGACGCAGTCATGCCCGGTGTTCGCAACCTTGAACATACCCACGGATCTGTTCTCCGAGGCCTACTCCGCTCACGGCCCTCAAGCAAAGCAGCCCGGACAAAAAAGAGAAAAAAGGGACTCCCCTCCATGACCAGTTTTACTGGGGGTATGGGCCGATTACCGGAAGCCCTGGCCGATATGCTGCTGGCAGAAAAAAACGTGAACATACGGTATAACACCAAGGCACTCAGCATTACGCAGCAGAAAGGGACCTGGACCGTTCACACCCCTGAGCTGGACTATACCTGCGCCGACCTTATCCTTGCCCTGCCCATCAACACGGGACTTTCACTCCTGGGGCAATGCCCCCATATCAACCCGCCGCCCTTTGACCAACTCCCCGAGGCCGCCATAGCCACCATTTTGCTCGGCTTTGACGCGAGCGCGGAAATCCCTTTTGGTTTCGGTTACCTTGCCCCGGAGCAGGAAAAACGCTTTCTTCTGGGCACCCTGTTTTCCTCCCAAATGTTTTCGGGCCGGGCTCCCCAGGGACTGCAACTGGTTGAGGCCCTGGTCGGCGGACGAAGACACCCCGAACGGCTGCAGCTTGAAGACGAGGAGCTTATCACCAGGGCATACCAGGACCTCAAAAGCCTGATGCCCCTGCCCACACCTCCCCTGTTCGCTCAGGTCTTGCGGCCCACGGTGGCTATTCCACAGCTGGAAGAACAGGCAACCGCCCTGTTTCGGTGGCGTGAAGAGGTGCACGCCACCACCCCAAGCCTGCATATCTGCGGCTTCGGCTGGAAGGGCATAGGGCTCAATGACATGGTCAAGGAAGGAGCTGCCATGGCGGCGCGATGCCTGCATACAGACAGGCAGCAGCCCCCTGAGGTGAAAGCGGTCTATTTGTAAACTGTCTCCCCCGGATTGCTCCTTTTATACACATGCAACCCAAGGTTCAGAGGCAATTTAGGCTGGCCCGCGCGACAAAAAAAAGAGCCCTGTATGGCAGCAGGGCCATGCAGGGCTTGTATGCAAGCCGATGCGATACTCCGGCGAAAGTCAAGGCTTCAGTTTTTCGCACAACATTTCCACCTGCTTTCTGGTTGCGCTTCGCTGGGACATATCCCGGGTGATCACCCGGATAGCGTGCAGAACTGTGGAATGATCACGATTGTACATGCTGCCAATATCAGCCAAAGAATCCTTGGTGTACTTACGGGTCAGATACATCCCGATCTGGCGGGGGTAACTGACGGCCCGTTTCCGGGAGCGAGACATCAGCTCCTCGGTGGTAACTTGAAACTGACTGCCAACAAGATCACGGATAGCCGTGGCAGTAATCTCTTCCGCACCCTCAACCAGTGATCCCAGGACCTCATTGATCATAGCCACGTCTGGCATCTGTCCCCGAACACATGATTTGGCCTTGATCCCCATGACCGCACTCTCTATTTTACGGATATCACCATGCAGCTTCTCAGCCAGGTGCTCGATCATATCTCTGCTCATGTTCAGATTATTTGTCTGCGCCTTGTGCTTAATGATACGGGTACGGGTATCAAAGTCAGGCGATTCGATATCTGTCACCAGCCCAGAGGCCATCCTGCTGCGAAAATCCTCATCCAACCCTTTCAGTTCTCTGGGTGACAGTGCCGAGGTCAACACCACCCGCTGCCCTGATTTAATCAAATAATCAAGAATGGTATTGAGTTCCTCCTGGGTTTTATTTTTTCCCTCCAGGGTGTGGACATCCTCGACAAGCAAAATTTCACAGAAATTGAGGTATTTCCGAGAAAACTGTTCCATGGTGTTTGCTCTCAAGCTCTGTACCATTTCAGCAGCAAACTGCTGGGCTGTCAGGTACTGCAAGGGGGTCGCCGGAGCCACCTCCAGTATCTTGTGCACCACAGCCTGGGTGAGATGACTCTTCCCCAACCCAGTCGAGCTATTCATGAACAGGCAATTGCCATAGGTGCGATCACCGACTGCCAAGGCATGGCATGCGGATCGGGCAAGCATATTGCACTCCCCCACCATGAACTCACCAAAGGTAAAGGCAGGGTGCAGGGATCTGTAGCGGGACTGCACAGCTGCTACTCCGGGCAGTCGTAACTGGCCAGAATCCGATGGGTTGATCTGCAGGGGAGCCTGCGGACCGACCTTCAGGCGTATGGTCCCCTCTACCCCTAAATGCCGGGCAGTATCCTGAATAAGAGCGAGATATCGATCTGCAATCCAGGCACAGAAAAATCTATCCGGCGCAATCAGCTCCAGGCTCTGGTCATCTCCGAGCCGACATTCCAGTGGTTTTATCCATAAATGATAGTCACTTTCCGGCAGAGACGACTGCAATGATGACGTTATTGCGCTCCACACCATTGGTTTGTTCCTTTCAGGTTATGATTGAACTGATATAAAAAAAAGGAGATAAGTTACGGAACCCGTACTTCGTGGGAATGGACATTTTTTACTGAAAAAATCGGGTACGGTCAAAAGCGATTTACAGGCATTTGTATGTCAAAATCAAGTATGCCTATGTGTATGCAAGGATATTGGAAGATTCGGGGGATAGAGCACTGACCAGGCCTATATCTCCCTGCTGACAAAACTTTTTATCATTGATAAACTTTGGCAATAAAATCATATAATTGTTAAACTGACTCACATTTTATCAACAAAATATGCACAATTATTTTTTTAAAATACTCAATATTGCTCATCATACCTCCAGATTACTCAATTTTTAGCTTACACGACACAACCTCTTTTTAATGCCGCCTGGCTGCGGACTTTTTAAAATAGTTGGTCCTAAAAAAAAGTCAGCCTGGTGCTTGCTCCCTTCACCATTGGTGGTTTGCAAGCTGTGAGGAAACTTTCAGAGATAGTCTTCCCGGCACACTGCGAGCGACAGTCAACACCTGGATTGTCTCTGGCTCTGCCTGTCGCAGCACCTGAGCACAGGCAAGCACAGTGGAGCCGGTTGTGTACACATCATCAACAAGTAGGATTTTTTTTCCCTGAATGGCCCCCTCTGCTGTTAGGGAAAAACTTGCTGCAAGATTAGTTCGCCGCTCCTTCCCTTTAAGTTGTGTCTGCGGCCTGGTTGCCTTGTGGCGGATCAGGGTCCTGACATCAACACAGGACGTCTTGTTCGGAAACAACCTGCGCGCTACCAGAACAGCCTGATTGAAACCGCGAGCACGCAGCCGATGTGGATGCAGGGGTACAGGGATAATGACATCAGGATCGCTCAGCAGACCTGCTGTCATGCGCTGTCGAGCCAGCACGGCCAGGCTTGGGAGCACCGCCGTACGACCGGTAAACTTCAGTTGTACCAGAAGAGAACTGAGCGGAGGTTCGTAGTAGAAAAGTGACCGACAGCGGTCAAAGGCAGGGGGGGCGCTCAGACAGCTGCCGCACATATGATCTTCCCCTCCGGGAAAAGGCGCACCACAGCATACACAAAGAGGAGAGACAATCGGGGTGATATCCTGGAGACAACTGCGGCAAAAAAGCGGTGGCAGGGAAGAGTTCAGCCGCTGTTCACAAAAAAGGCAGACAGGGGGGAAAACAAGATCATGCAGCGCACGCAGCAGCCCGGCCAGGAATTCCCCCCTGTTGTGCAGCAGCCTCAAATGTTGGCTGCAATTGCCTTGCCAAAACCGGAACAGGACAACTCTGTAGCCCCGTCCATCAGCCGGGCCAGGTCATAGGTGACCTGTTTCTCGCTTATGGTCTTTTCCAGACCTTTTTTCACAGCTTCAGACGCCTCCTGCCAACCGAGATATTCAAGCATCATGACACCTGACAGGAGTATGGAGCCCGGATTGACCTTATCCAGACCGGCATACTTAGGGGCCGTTCCATGGGTCGCCTCGAACACGGCTACCCCGTCGCCGATATTGGCACCGGGGGCGATACCGAGTCCTCCTACCTGGGCGGCAAGGGCATCGGACATATAGTCGCCATTTAAATTGGGCATGGCCAGGACCGAATACTCCCTTGGACGCAGCAAAATCTGCTGAAACATGGCATCTGCAATACGATCCTTGATCAGAATTTTTCCTTCAGGCAGCGTACCATTATACTCTTTCCACAACGCATCTTCACTGACAGTAACCTCGGCAAACTCCTCTGCTGCAAGCTCATAGCCCCAGCGGCAAAATGCGCCTTCAGTGTATTTCATGATGTTGCCTTTATGCACCAGGGTCACGGATTCCCTGCCCTGATCCATGGCGTACTGGATGGCCTTACGCACCAGCCGTTTGGTCCCGAACTCCGAAATCGGTTTAACACCTATGCCGGAATTATCCCGTACATTGGCACCGACTTCACTGCGAAGAAACTCGATAATCTTGTTGGCCTCCGGTGTACCAGCCTGCCATTCTATGCCGGCATAGACATCTTCCGTATTTTCACGAAAGATAACCATATCCACCTCAGCAGGATTTTTAACCGGAGAGACTACCCCCCTATAGTAGCGCACAGGCCGAACACAGGCATATAAATCAAGCACCTGCCGCAAGGTCACATTGAGACTGCGCATACCTTCCCCTATTGGCGTCGTCAGGGGGCCCTTGATATTGACCACATGTTTTTTCAGGGCTTCTATTGTCTCCTGAGGCAGCCATTCCCCGGTCTGCTCAAACGCCTTTTCACCAGCCAGGACTTCAAGCCAATGGATCTTCCTGCTGCCTCCATATACTTTCTCAACAGCAGCATCCAGTACCATGGAAGCAGCATGCCAGATATCCGGTCCGGTTCCATCCCCCTCAATAAAAGGAATAATTGGATCATCGGGTACAGTAATCAAGCCATCATCATTTATCGTGATTAAGTTACCAGCCAAAGTAGCCTCCTTACGAGTAAAGTACCTCCTCACAGGGCCCCATCATGAAACGGGCACCATTGCCCGCACAGGCCTGTTGGAACGAGAAAGTGCGTCTGTCCAAATCTGCAACACGGTACGCAGGTACGAGGAGAAGATGGCGCATCACCCCTGGGTGCGGACAGAATACGAACCTGAGACAAAATATACTTATCTCTGAAAAATCAATGGGTTGCCATTCCAACCATGTCAAGTTACAGGAGTATATTCGATTGACAAGCTCCCGTCAATCATACACCACACCTCGAGAGGCTTGCAGAATGCATCCTCCGGGATATATTCATCTTGCGTAACGCCCCTCTTTCCTGTAAGCATGAGGTTCTGTCCCGTACAAAATCTTGTGCCAGTTCCTTGCACTCTTTCAGTTTATAGGCGTCAACACGGTATCAACAGATGTCAGTTTTTCAAATATTTCGAGCAGTTTTTCTTCTCATCATCGCCTTTCCATTAACCATAGTGGTGTCCATGCTTGCCCTGATAGATATCACTCTCGTGCGGAAAGACGTGGAAAAAGCACATATTTTTCCACGAGTATGGGGCAGACTCTTCTGTTTCATCGTGGGTGTCACGGTCATTGTGGAAGGCCTGGATGCCATTCAAAAGGGAAAAACCTACATCTTTGCAGCCAATCATGCCAGTCAATTTGATATTTTCGCTTTTCAAGGGTATTTCCCCCACAGTTTTCGCTGGATCGCTAAAAAGGAATTATTTCGTATCCCTGTTTTCGGCCAGACAATGCGCAAAGTAGGCTACATTGCTATAGACCGGTCCAAAGGCCGCCAGGCTCTGAAAAGTCTGGACGAAGCTGCCCGGCAGATTGCGGCAGGCAAATCTGTTCTCATTTTTCCCGAAGGTACCCGGACAGCTGACGGCAAACTCCAGGAGTTCAAGGCCGGTGCCATTCTGCTGGCCATCAAGGCTGGTGTCCCGGTCGTCCCCATCGCCTTTGTAAATTCCTACCAAATCCTCCCTAAAGGCAAATTTCTGGCCAGAAAGGGAACCATTATCATCCGGGTGGGTACCCCCATGGCAACAGACCATTACAAGGCCAAAGACAAACAGGTCCTTGCCAAGGAATTATACCAGCAAGTACGCTCCCTGCTGGAGACCTCTTGACGGCTCGCTAATCTCCCCGGGATTGCTCATGAATATTTTGAAAAAATTTAAGAAAAAACATATAAAAACAAATGGACATGATATCCTCAAGCAGCCTCGAATTTCACCAAGATGCCCACCAAAGCTCAGCTCAGCGGGCACCATTTTCGGCAGTCTTTTGGCAACACATAGACCCAAGTGGAATGCGGTACCCAAAACACCCGAGCCTGGCACCACCTGAGCTGATGAGGACCCCGGGCTCCTCCCAAGTCGGCCGTCCTCTTTTTTGCACAGACAATGAAAGGCATGATATTCGGAGCGAACAATACCAGAGGAAAGCGGTGCAATCATATTATAATTCTTTGCAAAATAAAGGATATATGTCATAATGAACACGCAATATATTTTACGCTGACCGCATGTTCAGTATGCGGATTAACCGAACAGTGTCCGCCCAATACGGCTATCCGGAAAACTCCATAAACCAGAGGACGCTGTTTTTTTATACTCAGGATTCATAGCGAACAGGATCATTTTGATGCGAGCGTACAATTTCATTCCCAGATGTCCAGGCAACACCATCGCTCTTTGTCTCATAGCTTTGGTATTGTGCACATCTTCTCTTGCCCAAGCCCTGGAGCAGAACATCGCTTTCCTGCCTCTGAAAATCAACGCATCCCAGCCGGATGTCTTCAAAGACAAGGCTGATGACGCCCTCAACAACGCACTTAAGGCAAAAGGTTTTTCCATGGTATCAAGAAACCGGGCCAATCTTCTTGTCGATTATACAGGAACCTGGCCCCCTGATCCAAGTGTGTTGGCGCAGCTTGCCGAAAAATCAGGGTACACTTACGTCGCTGTCGGCAGTGTCACCCAGCTCGGTGACAACCTGAGCGTTGACATCGCCGTCATTGATCTGCTCCAGAAGCAGTCACCCTACACCTCATACCAGGACGGCAGCAATGAAGAACTGCCAGCGCTCATTTCCCGTGCGGTGACCGAGGCAGTGGGCCATGCCAATCATGAGTACGCCATTGCGTCCATTGCCCCTATGGGAAACATTCGCATCGATTCCGGGGCGATTTTAAGGAAAATACAAACCAAGCCAGGAGACATCTATGACCCTGCGGTCCTGCGTGCCGATCTCAAGGCGGTATACAGCATGGGCTATTTTGACACTGTGGAAATCGAGTCCACTGACAGCAAAAAAGGGAAAAATATTACCTTCCGGGTCCAGGAAAAACCACTGATCGATACCATAATCATCACCGGGACAGACCTCCTAAAGGAAAAAGATGTTCAAGACGCTGCTAACATTTCAGAAAACAGCATCCTCAATCCTTTGCAAATCAATGATGCTGTCATTAGAATCAAGGAGCTTTACAGGTCCAAAGGGTACTACAATACCAAGGTAGACGCCCAGATCAGTTATCCGGCTGCAGGCAGTTCGGAAGTACGATTCCTCATTGACGAGGGAGACAAAATCACCATCAAAGAGATTATCTTTCAAGGCAATACCTCCTTTGATGCCGATGATTTGGAAGATGTGATCCAGACAGGTACCTATGCATGGTGGTGGTCCTGGCTGACCGATTCCGGTGTCTTGAAGATGGATGTCCTCCAACAGGATGCGGCACGTATTAATGCCTACTACCACAACCACGGTTTTATAGAAGCCAAGGTCGGTGAACCCGTGGTTGAACAAAAAGACGGGGCGCTCTACATAACCTTTCCCATAGAAGAAGGAGCCCGCTACCGCGTTGGTGTCGTTGATATCGCAGGCGATCTGATCAAGGAAAAGGATATTCTCATCGATACCCTCACAATCCGCAAGGAAGAATTCCTTAACAGACAGGTCCTGCGTAATGATACTACCAGGCTTCAGGATCTCTATGCCGAAAAAGGATATGCCTTTGCCGAAATTGTCCCCGTAATCAAGAAAGCGGGCCAAGGACATAGAGTCGACATTCTCATTAATATAGATCAGGGCGCACTGGTTCACTTCAACCGTATCGAGATACAGGGCAACACCAGAACCCGGGAGAACGTTATCCGGCGGGATCTGTCCGTGAAAGAAGGCGGCCTTTTCGATTCCAGTGCGATACGCACATCCACCCAGAAACTCCAGCGCCTGGGCTTTTTTGAAGAAGTCCACATCACTCCGAAACCAACCCTGGATCAAAATCAGCTGGATCTCCTGGTCAAGGTGAAAGAAAAACCCACCGGCATGTTCACCATCGGTGCGGGATACTCTTCCTCCGAGAGCCTCATGGTCATGGGGGAAATTAAGGAAGATAACATACTCGGTACCGGAAACGACCTGACCCTGGCCGCCAACCTGAGCAGTGCAAGCGCCCGTTACAACCTGAAATTCATTAACCCGCGTCTCTTCGACTCCCGTGTCTCTGGGGGGATCGATCTGTACAACTGGGAACGTGAATATAGCGACTACACCAAGCAGTCAACAGGTGCAGGGATCAATATCGGCCATCCGTTTTTTGAAAAATGGCGTATCTACTACGGGTACAGCATCTCCGACACAAACCTCACCGACATCTCGGAGGACGCCTCTGTCGTCATTGTCCGCTCAAAAGATATCCACCTGACCAGTTCTGTCCGTCTTTCGCTGGTTCGAGACACCAGGAATCACCGTTTCGTGCCCACAAAGGGTTCAAGGAACGCCTTCAATGTTCGTTACGCAGGTGGACCTCTGGGCGGTGACGCTCAGTTCACCAAGGTTGAAGGCTCTTCTTCCTGGTATCTGCCCCTTTTCTGGAAGCTGACTTTCCATGCCAAGGCCGCCGCAGGGCAGGCCTTTGCAAACGAAGAAAACAAACTCCCGGTGTACGAACATTTCTACCTCGGGGGTATGAATACTATCCGGGGCTTCGACTCTCTGTCCATCAGTCCGCTGGATGAGGAAACCGGAGAAAAGATCGGCGGCGACAAGATGTGGTACAGTACGCTCTCCATCATATTTCCCCTGGCTCAGAACATGGGGGTGGTAGGCGAAGTTTTCACTGATTTCGGGAATGTGTATGCGGTCGATGCAGGCTGGGATTTGGATACGTACAAAAAGAGCGCCGGTGTCGGTATCCTATGGCTCTCTCCCATTGGCCCTCTTCGCCTGGCATGGGGATTCAACCTTGATAAACAAGAGGGAGAAGACACATCAAACTGGGGCTTCAGTATGGGTGGGGCCTTTTGATGCCCGTTCCTCTGTAAGATACGGTCCACCGTGACACTCCAGGAAACGCTGATAAAACTGGGTGCGAACACTCTTCTTCCCCCGGATATATCAGGGCTCAACAGCGGCTCCACCGGCCTGTTTCTCAGCAGGGCGGCGGAGTATTTTGACCACCCTATCTGCTGTATAGCAGCGGCAGACGAAGAACTGGAGTTTCTAGCCCAAGACATTGGCCTGTTTTCAGGCCATAAGGTGCTGGTCTACCCCAGTTTTGAAATCCCGCCCTACACACCGCTTGCACCTGATCCCACTACAGTCGGCAACAGACTGTCGACCCTCTACCGTATTCAGGAAAATGAAGGGCCTGCGATTATCCTTACCTCCATTGAGGCGATTATACGGCGGGTCCTCCCCAAAAAGGCTCTCCAGGACCACTGCGAGCTGGTGATGACCGGTGAAGATTTTGATCGGGATGCGCTGGTGCGCAGCCTGATTAATGCCGGGTACCAGCAGACAGAACTGGTACGCCAGCAGGGTGACCTGGCCCTGCGGGGCGGCATTCTTGATATCTATTCGCCCTCGGCCAGTCCAGAGCATACGGGTCCAGTCAGGCTGGATTTTTTTGGCGAGACGCTTGAATCCATACGTGTTTTTGACCCCTTAACCCAGCGATCCCGACAGGAACTCGAAGAAGCGGTCCTGCTCCCTGCGTCCGGAATACTGTTCACTTCATCTGACGCGCACAAACCACTCTGGAAAAACCAGCTTTTCAACACAGGTGAGCAGTATGGCTGGCCCTCCGAAGCCATATACCAAATACAGGAGCAGTGTACTGCTCGTGATCGTTTCCCAGGTATCGAACTGCTTCTCCCCGTCATCTATGGAGGGGCTGACAAACTACACAGCTTCTTTGATTACCTGGGGGCAGGCACCAGACTTTTTCTTTCTGATCCCCTTTCCATACAGCAAAAGCTTGCCCTGCTGTATGAGCGAATCAAAAAAAATTATCAGGAGGCCGTCTCAGCTGGGCAGGCGGCCTGTCCGCCCCCGGACCTGTTCCTGGCACCGGAAGAGCTGCACAACACTCTAGAAAAATGGCTATCTGCCAGGCTGGTGCAGCTACCGGATCCAGAAAAACCGGACCCACCGCTGACCATACGAACCGGTGATCACGCGCTGCTCCGTCAGGAAATCGAACTCCAAAGAAAAAAACGGGGTCTGCTGGCCCCTCTAGCAGACCGCATCATCTCCTGGCTCACCCAGCAACAAGACTGTCTGCTGGCCTGCAAATCAAGCCGTCAGGCCAATCACCTCAGTGAGATGCTGGCCGACTACCAGCTTCGCTGCCGTCGTGTGACCGCCCCCATTGCTCTCCAGAAAAGAGGACCACAAGAAGAAATCGTTCTGGTTGATCATCCCCTGTCCAAGGGATTTGACCTGTTAGACGAAGGGTATCATGTCCTCTCGGCCAGTGAGCTTTTTGGTGAAAAACGACTGCAGGCAGGCAGAAGCACCAGAAAAACAAGGCATCAAGGCCAGCCTGTTCCCTTGGAAGAACTGCAGCAGGGAGATATCGTAGTCCACCGTGAACACGGTGTCGGCGTCTTTGACAGCCTGATCAACATGGCATGCAATGGCCAGCAGGGTGATTATCTCAGCATCATCTACAAGGGGAATGATAAATTGTATGTCCCGGTGGACAAACTGCATTGGATCAGCAAATACCAAGGACTTACAGATCAGCAGCCCAAACTGGACAGTCTGGGCTCACAGAAGTGGCAGGCAACCAAAAAAAAGGTAACCGATGCGGTCTGGAAAGTCGCCCAGGAATTGCTGCAGATCTACGCCCAGCGTGCCGTTCGCCAGGGGCACCGGTTTTCTCAGCCAGGGGCCATGTTCCAACAACTGGAAGAGTCATTTCCCTATGAGGAAACCAGGGGGCAGGCAGAGGCCATTGACAGTGCCCTGGATGATTTGACCAGCACACGGCCCATGGATCGTCTGGTATGCGGGGATGTCGGATACGGTAAGACTGAAGTCGCTGTACGGGCGGCCTTCAAAGTCATTGAGGACGGCTTTCAGGTGGGCATACTTGTCCCTACCACTGTCCTGGCTGAGCAGCATGCCGCTGTGTTCAAAGATCGTTTTTCTTCCTTTCCCGTTATCATTGCCAGCCTGAACCGGTTCCGCACGGCCAAAGAGCAAAGGGAGATCACAACCGGTATCACCAACGGTACCATTGACCTGGTCATAGGTACCCACAGGCTGCTGTCCAAAGATGTCCGGTTTAAAAAGCTTGGGCTGCTCATCATCGATGAGGAGCACCGTTTCGGTGTCAGCCACAAGGAAAAAATAAAAAAAATAAAAGCCTCTGTCGATGTCTTAACCCTGACCGCGACGCCCATCCCCCGAACTCTGCAGATGTCCCTACTCGGCATCAGGGACCTGTCGGTTATTTCCACTCCCCCACAGCAACGCAGGGAGGTAAAGACCTTTCTCGCCAAACACGATCCACTGGTTATCCGTGAGGCTGTAGCACGTGAGCTCCAGCGAGGCGGTCAGCTCTTTTTTGTCCACAACAGGGTACGTACCATCTACCGGGCTGCTGAAAACATATCTGAACTCGTGCCCCATGCGCGTGTGGGTGTGGCCCATGGCCAGATGCCAGGACCTCAGCTTGAAGAGATCATGGTTGCCTTTATCAACCATGCCATCGATATTCTGGTCTGCACCACCATTATAGAATCCGGGCTGGACATCCCCAATGCCAATACCATCATAATCAATCGTGCAGATCACCTGGGACTGGCTGATATCTACCAGCTCCGAGGCAGGGTCGGTCGTTCTTCCCGCCAGGCCTTTGCTTACCTGCTGGTTCCTGCTCTGGAAAGCCTGAGTACAGATGCCAAGCAAAGGCTCCGGGCATTGATGAACAACTCGGACCTGGGAAGCGGCTTTAAACTGGCCATGAATGACCTGCAGATTCGAGGCGGCGGCAACCTGCTTGGTGTCTCACAATCTGGCCACATAGCTGCGGTAGGGTATGATCTGTATCTCGAACTCCTCCAGACTACTGTGGCGGAGCTGAAACAAAAGGCCGGTAGTCGGGATGCGGCAAGCCTGCCGGATATAGATCCAGAGGTCAAGCTGCAAATCAGCGCCTTTTTCAGTGACAGGTATATCCCGGACACAGCGCAACGGTACCAGCTCTATCGGCGCCTGGCTGGACTCAGCAGGGAGACGGAGATAGAGCTTGCTGATCTGGCTGACGAAATCATAGACCGTTATGGTCCCATGCCGCCTGAAGCGAAAAATCTGCTGGCCACCATCGCCCTGAAACAGCGGCTCCGCAAACAGGGCGTTGTCAAGCTGGAACAGGGACCGAGTGGATTGATAGTCAGTTTTATGGAAAATCCGCCCTTTGCTCCCCAACACCTGCTCAACCTGATCAGCCAGAAGCCTGCTCAAAAACACAGAGAGCAGCAGATCCGGCTCACACCTGATCAACGTCTCGTCGTCCCCCTGCAGGAGGAACCTGACCTTTTCATACAGATCCAGGCACTATTGAACAAGCTGGAGGAACTACCCCGCCATGACAGAGATACGCTGTGAAAAACAACACCCTGCCTTTTCCTGGGATGATATCGACACTGTCCTTCTTGATATGGACGGCACTTTGCTAGACAAACATTTTGACGATTATTTCTGGGAGCAATATCTGCCCGAACACTATTCCCTTCTGCATAACATCTCGGTGGAGGAAGCCGCTGAGCAATTACTCTCGCGGTATAAAAAGGTTGAAAACACCCTGAGATGGGCTGACACGGAATATTGGTCCAAAGAACTGGGAATTGATATACCTGAATTGAAGATGCGGATCAACCAGCTGATAGGGGTCCATCCATACGTCGTAGCGTTTTTGGAATTTTGTGTCAAAAAACGGAAAAAACTCTACCTGATCACCAACGCCCACTCAACCACCCTGTCCATAAAATTGCGCAAGACAGCCATCGGTGCCTGGTTTGACCGTATTTTGTGCGCAGAAGAAGTGGGATTTGCCAAGGAGGAACCTGAATTTTGGGACAAACTTGAGGTCATGCTCAAATTTGACAAGTCCCGGACCATGCTGGTTGATGATACTGAGCAAGTCTTACTGGTTGCCCAAGAGTTCGGCCTGGAACACCTGGTTTTTGTGGCAAAGCCAAGCAGCCGTAAACGTACCAGATATTCATGTACTTTCCCCTCCATTGAATTTTTCAAGGAATTGCTTCCCCGAACAGACCGCTGATCCGGATTTTCAAAAGCTCAGGCAGAGCCAGGTTTGGGAATTCTTGGTAAGGCATAAGGGGGCAAAAGACTGCTCAAAAAGCTCATCAGAAATCCAGGCGCATCAGACGAGGAAAAAGGAGGGTGGTATTTCTCAACCCCGATACCCAAAAAAAACGCCTGCTCGGACGTACCGGGCAGGCGTTTAGGCGCCAACTCTCCACCACAAGATAATCAAGCGCGACGTCGCTGTCGGATGAAATCTTTGGCAAGGGAGGGATGGTCTGCAATTATTTGTCCTTTCTCACTCCCCATGCTCTTGACCAAGTACTCCATGACCTGTGCATAGGTCATGTCCTTTTTCAAAGTCTCTTCAACCAGCTGCCTGAGTTTCTCTTGATCAGCGGGATCATCAAAATAGGCGAGCAGCCGGTGTTCCTTACGACTCCTCTCCTCTACCGATCCATCTTCCTGCTCCACAGGTGCCGTGTCTTTCTCTGCCGGAACTTCAACAGACTCAATGGTGTCACGAAGTTGCCCCTGCAACTCCTCAATCAGGCTCGCCAAGGCGCTCACGTCCTCTTTGCTGGCCACATCCTGCTGCTCCATGGACGCCACGCGACCGGGCAGGTCACCCAGGATTGTCTCTGCCGAAAGGGTCTCAACTCTGCCGCTGGCCTCTTCCAGTTTACCCTTGATCTCGGCCAGGTTCTGGTGCAGTTGATGCATAGCGTCTTCCAAAGCGGTTACCGCACCTGATAACGCCTCTACCTTCTGATGCGGCGCATACCCTTCAAGTTTACTTGCAAACGCCTCCAGCTTCTGGTGCACAGCTTCCTCAGCTGCGGTTACTGCCCCTGATATCTCGGCAACCTTCTCCTGGGAAACATACCCTTCAAGCTTGCTCTCAAGTGCCTCCAGCTTCTGGTGCACAGCTTCCTCAACTGCGGTCGCTGCCCCTGATATCTCGGCAACCTTCTCCTGGGGAACATACCCTTCAAGCTTGCTCTCAAGTGCCGCCAGCTTCTTGCACACAGCTTCCTCAACAGCGGTCGCTGCCCCTGATATCTCGGCAACCTTCTCCTGGGGAACATACCCTTCAAGCTTGCTCTCAAGTGCCTCGAGCTTCTTGCACACAGCTTCTTCAGAGGCCAATACTGAGCCCGATACCTCTTCAACTGTCTGATGCGTGGCATACCCACCCAGCTTGCTCTCCAAAGCTTGCATTTTTTCCGCCAGAGCTTCCAGGCGAATTTCCAACGGACTCTGTACGGCTTCTGCCGACTCCCCGGCCACCGCTGGTTGGGCCTCTTTCTCCGGCTGCATCTCAGCCGAATCTTCCCGGACCTGGCCCCAGGACATGACCCAGGCTGCACCCTCAGCCAACCTCAATTTGAGCATCATCTTGAGTTGATGGTACATACGCCTGGAACTCTCCCGATCAACCATGGCTACAGAGCAGAGAAAGATACCAAAGAGTACGGCCATACAGACCACTATACCGATAACCATACCAATGGCCCACTGGATCAATTGCAGAATCCTGAGAAAGATCAGGCCAATTGCACCGAATACGCTCCCATCAGCCGAGGTGCTTGTCAGATAAATAAGAAGTATGACCAGTATGAGAATAGCACCGGCTTTCAACAGCGGGTCCCGCATGATTTGGTTGTTCATGAAAACTCCTCCGTATCGAAAAAATCTTTTCTGCCCACAACCATGCGAACCCACCGGCTTGACCCCATGAACGGAATGGCTGCAGTTTCCTGATTATATGGTTGTTTGTAGTGTATTTACCGGTGAACAGCAAGGGAAATGTGACCGGAAGCTGGCCAATTACACATCCTGTGTTTTGCCCAAAGCAAAACAAAATGTGCATGAGCCATCCGGGGCGAGTCAGGTGATCAGCCGCACCCCCTCCCCTGCCACAGGGGTATTAAAATCCAAATTTTCGCCCTGTTTGCGGGCTTGATGGTAAGCCCCAGGATCATAAGAACCCTGGCTCCGCCTTGTTCGAACCAGTTTTGGGTGACGTGCCCGCACAAAGTCATCCACACGCTGCTCCAGTCGGGCCAGCTCCCGGGTTTCGACCGGCTCCTGTTGAGCAGGCTGGGCTTGTCTGCCCACTGATTTTTGGCGCAGTTTTTCGGCAAAGCCAGCCAGCAAACCCAACTCATAACTTTTCTTTGTGACGCGCCTGGTTTGGGACTGACGCTTTTTATAGGCCTTCCAGAGGGTATCCAGGCGTTCCTCCAGAAAATGATAGCAATGCTCAGCAAGAGCAACCTGCTCCTGCAGGCCATACAGAACCAGCACCTTATACTCCTTATCTGCAAGAGGATCATATTCCCTCAAGATGATGACCCGTACCGAAAAATGGCGGTCCAGGAGGCTGCAGATACTTTTAACGGTGGCAGACAGCCGCTGTTTTCCCGTGCGCAGCATCACACTGGTCACAGCGCTTTGCTCATCAAACTGATCAAGCTGCAGGCTGTATCGGTCCATCAACTCCCCTGCCTTGACGAGGGCAGCGGCTGCCTCATGCTCATTGCCCGAGCCGCCGAGCTGCAACAGCTTACGAATTTTGTCCATAACCCGTGATTCTTCTGTCTGCTGCGCCCCTTGCAAAAACCGCCGCACCCCCTGTTCCGTATCGGCATGGGCTCTTTGAAAGGCCGGCTCTACTCCCAGAAAGGCGCAGGCCTCGAGAAAGGTCTGGCCATGATCTTTCTCCTTCTTGCGGTTCAAGGGCCATATCTCACTGCAGCATTGATGAGCGATCTCATGCTTGAACACCTGCAGGGTAACCAGCCAGGGATAGTTGAGAATCAGATGCGAGCTGAGCGAGATGAGACGTTCGTGCTCCTGCCAGGACCCCAGGGTTGTGGTGGAGGATGTCACCCTAAACAGAGGCATTTTCAGCGGAAGATCATACTGGTAACAGATGCTATCCCACTCCCTTTGCAATTGTCTCAGCCAGAGCTTCTCCAGCCTCTTTCTTTCCTGCTGCATCACTGTGTCACAGCCTCTGATTGTGCTTTGGCATACCTTCTCAAGGAGGTAATCCGCTCCAAAACAGGCGGGTGGCTGTAGGACAGGAAAACATGCAACGGGTGGGGCGTCAGATTGGACAGATTACGCACGCTGAGTTTTTTCAGCCCTGCAACCAGGGGCTCACTGTCTCCAGTGGTGTCCACCACATAGGCGTCCGCTTCAAATTCGTACTTCCTGGAAACGGCATGCAAGGCAATGGACAAGAGCGTTGAAATGGGTGCATAAAGGAACCCGAAAAAGAAAAGCCCGGCATACACGGACATATACTCCATCTGAAAGGCCGCAAACAAAGCCTGACTCTGGAGAAAAAAAGAAAGAAGATAGAGCATAAAGCCTGTCTGAAAAAGAGAGAATACCAGCAGTTTCAAAATATGCTTTTTCTTGTAATGCCCCATCTCATGGGCCAAAACAGCCACCAGCTCAGTGGTTTCCATGGTCTCCAGCAAGGTATCGAAAAAGACAATGCGGCGAAAGCGACCAAAGCCAGTGAAAAACGCATTGGCCCTGGTCGAACGTTTGGAGCCGTCCATGGTATACATACCCTGGATGGCAAAATGCTGCTGCCGAGCGTACTCCCTTATGGCCTCCTTGACCGGTCCCTCTTCCAGAGGTTCAAACTTGTTGAACAGGGGCATGATCACAACCGGGGCCAGAAACTGTCCCACCAACATAACCCCCGCCACCACAGCCCAGCAGTAGACCCAGGCCCACTGGCCGGAGTTTTCAAAAAACCAGAGAATAAAAGCCAGCAGAGGCCCGCCCAGGAAGAGCGCAAGCCCAATGGATTTGAGCATGTCCAGGACAAAGGTCCCCACTGTCATGGTATTGAACCCGAACCGCTGTTCAATGACAAAGGTTGCATAGAGGGAAAAAGGCAGTCCCAGGACCATGGTCAGCAGGGAAAGCGCCCCGGTATAGAGCAGGCCGGTCATTATAGAGCCCAAACCAAACCCGCGGACAAACAGATCCACCACATTAAAGCCGCCTACAAGAATAAATACCAGGGTCAAGGCGGTCGTCACGCTGCTGCGGACGAGATCGAAGCTGGTGGTCACCTTGGTGTACTCTTGAGATTGGGCATACTTTTCTTTCTCATAGACACCTGCAAATTCCTCGGGCAGTATGGGATCCAGGGATCGCAGGTTAAGCAGCGCCACCAAAAGCTCCAAAATATAATGCGCCACAAGAACCACGAGAATAAACACGAAAAAGGCGTTCATATAAAAATCCTATTTTGGCAGTACAATATCCACCTGCTCTCCTTGTGTTGCTGGCCAGGCGGTCCGATGCAGCTGGACGTCCTTTTTCTCAGGCCGCAGAGATGAAGGGCTGCGCCCTTGGCTGCTCACCGGGCTTGCTCCTTAACTCGGCCAATACCGGTTCGGGCCTTTTTGGTACCGTATTCTAGTTGGATATATGGGGTACCAAAAGACAGCAGAAGATGGTACCCCATGGACTGACATTTGAGCCTGATCAAGGATGCCACACCCATCTGTTTTTTTTATTTTTATAAAAAGAGATACATTATTCATGAGCAATCCGGGTGCAAGGGGAAGAGTACAAAAATTCTCCCAATTCGTCCAGTACGGAACCGGTATCAGCCTGCTTCTGGATCTCATTTTCCGCCGCGCATACCCGCTCTTCGGCCTGAATCAGCACTCTATCGGGAGCCTGTATGGCTCATAAAGATTGATTCAGGTGTTTGTTTTTTATCGCATCTGCAGTACAGTATCCTCTAGGCATTGGTAGCAGGAACCGAAGTCCTCCAACACTCTAGTGGTAATAACCTTATCTCGATGAAACAGTTTAAAATCTTTCAACACCCTGACGGTTCCCTGGAAGCCGTGAAGCAAGGCTGGTCCTGGCCCGCCTTTTTCTTTAGCTGCTTCTGGGCACTCGCCAAAAAAATGTGGCTTACCGGGACAGGACTCTTCCTCTTTTCCATGGTCATGGGAGCCTATATCAGCGAAGCGGACATAGGAGCGCGGGGAGATATGATCGTCAACACTGTCTCCCTGGCTATTTCCATCATTTTTGGACTCAAAGGCAACGACTGGTGGGAGGCTCTGCTCTACTCCCACGGTTATGAAGATCAAGAGATTATCTCCGCGCCTACCCCGCAGGCAGCGCTGGCCACCTTCTATAAGCAGCAGAAGACATGAACCAGGTTTGCACCCCATGCTGGTATTCCTCCACAGGCAGCAAGGTTCAAATGCATACTGCAGAGGGCGAAGCGCGGTACAGTCTGACTCGTTCTCCCTCCTGGTAGGTGGCTAACCCCAAGGGGACGAGCAACTGAAAAAGCGGACGACCGAGATAAAACAGTTCCCGGCCCAGGGTCATCCCAAAATTCCGCTGCAAGGCGGTGCGATATCTGATGTCTGTCTGCACCTGCTGTTCCAGCTCCTCCAACAGACCAAAGTCCTGGTCAGTAGCGGAGGAAAGCTTTTCCAGAATGTCAGAGAACGGCGGACATGGGCAACGTGCTTCATGTTCACGTACATAAGGCAAGAGGGGGTCATCAACCGGTATCAGGTCAAACCTGGACAACAAGTTTTTCCCGGTTATGGCAAGCAGCGGCTCAGGTGCAATACATTCCAGCACTCGACATGCCAGGGGTCTGTGTCTGTACACCCTGCACAAGCCTTGGGCCATATCATAATGGATACAGCTCCACTGCCCCTGATGTCCCTGCAGTTTCAAAAATTCTTTTTCAACAGCTTGGGGGGTGTCTTGCAGGGGCGCCAAAGCCAGCTCCCCCTTGCGCACGGTCACCAGATCATCTCTCAGAATATGCCCCTCTTTGATCAGTTCCAGATCCTGGGTATGCAATGCCGGACCACCCTGTAGGCAGCACTGGCCGCAACGGTCACAGTGTCCTTTCCTTGCCATGTACTGTCCTCTGGTTTCCCCCGTCTTTTCCTCTCTCCTGACTTCCTAAAGGATTCAGGAGAGACCCAAGAGCTGCTGCCTGATCCACGATCAACTGTCTTGATGAGCGTGCCGGGTTAGCCCAAATTTCTCATCAGCCCAGACGGCACCAGGTTCGGGAGTTTTTGGTCCCTCATCCTACTTGGGCATAGGGGTTGCCAAAAGACTGCCGAAGATGGTACCGCCTGGGCTGAGCTTTGGTGAACATCTGGACAAAATTTGAGCCTGCCCCCGGACATCACGTCCATCTGTTTTTTTCTCTTTCCTCTCAAAGAAGAGAACATCTTCATGAGGAATCCAGGCTCAAGCAAAAATATGCACCTCACTTCCCCTCAAGCGACAGTGAAAATCAGCGGGATTGCAAGAGTAGAAATTGAATCGGTGCAATCCCGACCTGACCTTGGAGAGGTTCATCAAGGAGAGGTCCGGTGTACGACTCAATAAAGGAAACAAAGTTGGAGGTACGGGTATTGACACCAAACAGGTAGGGCTCAGCACATCCCTTTCCCCAGGAGACGATGCCGGCATGTTGCCAGACCCCGTCCTCATACACCATAAGCGGCCCACCGGAATCGCCCTGGCAGGAATCCTTGCCTCCCGCCGCATAGCCAGCACAAATCATGTTGGCTGTAATCTCACCCGGGTACCCGATCTCGCAGTCAGTATTGCTGACAATGGGAACCGTGACCTCTTGCAACTCTTGGGCATAATCGTGGGGAAAGGGGGTTGCAGATCTCGCACCCCAGCCGATAAGAGTACCTGTTCCACCGGCCAGGCTGTCGTCCTCCCTGAACAGTGGAAGCGGCGACTGGGTGGACGCCCTGGAAAGCTCAAGCAGAGCGAGATCACTGTCATTGGTTATGGGGCTATAATCGGGATGTAAAACAATGCGCTGCACCCTGATTCTCTCACCAGTATCATTGCGCAGATCATGTACTCCTATGGCCACATCAACTTGAGCGGCCCGCATGACCTTATTGTTGTCATCAAACATACAATGAGCAGCCGTAAGGACCCACTTCTCTGCGATCAATGCACCTCCACAGTACTGCGCATAAAAGAGGTCACTCTCATCGGCATTGAGTACAGCAGCCATCCAAGGCCATGCCCCTGGTTCGGCCGTTGTGCCGCCGACAATCTTGCACTGGTCTGATTTTCGTCCCCCCTCTTCGGCCCAGGCGTTGTGCATCGGCAACAGAATGCACACCAAAACGCAGATACTCCAGCCGACCTGTTTCCACCTACAACCTTTTTTTTGTGACCTCTTGCAATGCGCATTCAACATACAGACACCCTGTTTGTTATATCCTTGCTCTCTGACACATCCCGGAGAAGGATAACAATCGAAAAAAAACACACCCAACGAGCGACGATGACAGAACTCGTACAATCGTTATTGTAAAAAAGGAAAAAACTGCCCTGTCAAGAAAAAACTGCCGTTCACCCAAAAGCGTTGTCTAAAAAACCAATCCGTGGCCCAGCAGCCAGATGGGTACTCCCTCCAGCTTCTGCAATAAAAGCAAGGGACTCTATCCGGCTCAGCCGACCGTCACAAAGACAGACCGTCTGCAGCCCTCTCAGCGGGTAAGCCGCCGGTAACGGATACGATGAGGCTGGTCTGCTTCCGCACCTTTGCGCCGTTTGTAATCCAACTCATATGCACTGTAATTCCCTTCAAACCAGACCACTTCAGAATTTCCTTCAAAAGCCATGATATGGGTGGCAATGCGATCAAGAAACCAGCGGTCATGACTGATGACCACCGCACAGCCGGCAAAATTTTCCAGCGCCTCCTCGAGAGCCCGCATGGTATTCACGTCCAAGTCATTGGTGGGTTCATCCAACAGGATGACATTCCCCCCTTCTTTCAGCATCCGCGCCAGATACACCCGGTTGCGCTGTCCACCGGAAATTTCGCTCACCCTCTTCTGCTGCTCGCCACCGGTAAAATTAAATTTCGCCACATACGCCCGGGAATTGTACTCCCTGGTTCCAAGCCAGAGTGTCTCCTGACCCTCGGCAACCGCCTCCCAGATGGTCTGGTTCGGGTCCAGGGCGTCCCGTGACTGATCCACATACGACAATTTGACCGTCTCTCCGACACGTATGCGCCCCTCATCAGGCTGTTCCTGACCGGTAATCATCTTGAACAGGGTGGACTTCCCGGCCCCATTGGGTCCGACAATACCGACAATACCGCCAGGCGGGAGAGAAAAGCTCACCTTGTCCATCAATAAACGCTCTCCAAAGGACTTGCTCAACCCCTCAGCCTCAATCACCAGCTTACCCAACCGAGGTCCCGGCGGGATATAGAGTTCCAGGTTCGAATCCATGGTCTCAACTTCCTGGTTGAGCAACTGTTCATAGGCAGAGATACGAGCCTTTGACTTTGTCCTCTTCCCCTTGGGAGTCATACGGATCCACTCAAGCTCCCGCTGCAAGGTCCGTTGCCGTTTGCTTGCCTTCTTTTCTTCCTGGGCCAGTCGCTTTTCTTTCTGCTCCAGCCAGGAAGAATAATTCCCTTTCCAGGGAATCCCCATGCCACGGTCCAGCTCCAAAATCCATCCTGCTACATTATCAAGAAAATATCGGTCATGGGTGACAGCGATAACCGTACCAGCATACTGCTGCAGATGCTGCTCCAACCAGGACACGGATTCCGCGTCCAGATGGTTGGTGGGCTCATCCAGCAGCAGAATATCAGGCTGTTGAAGCAGAATACGACACAGGGCCACCCGGCGCTGCTCGCCACCGGAAAGTATACCGATTTTCGTCTCAGCCGGGGGACATCGCAACGCCTCCATGGCCATATCAAGCTTGCTGTCCAGATTCCAGGCATCCATGGCGTCCAACCTGTCCTGCACCTCTCCCTGTCGTTCAATCAACGCCTGCATGGCAGCATCATCCATGGGCTCGGCAAACTGTTCATTGATGGCGTTGTACTCGGCCATCAGGTCAAGCACTGCCTGGGCGCCCTCCTCCACCACTTCCCGCACAGTTTTTTCAGGATCAAAACGTGGTTCCTGGGGCAGGTAGTCGATGCTGTAGCCATCAGAGAGGATTATTTTCCCCTCATACTCGGTTTCAAGTCCCGCCAGGATGCGAAGCAGGGTGCTCTTCCCTGCCCCATTGAGCCCCAGCACCCCAATCTTGGCCCCGTAAAAATAACTCAGCGAGATATCTTTCAACACCTGCTTCTGCTTATACTTTTTGCTCACCTTGATCATCGAATAGATAATCTTGTTCGGCTCATTCCCCATAACCCCATACTCCAATCTCTTTTCTTTTCATCAGAAGATGTCAATGCATCTGCTCTTCAGCCCACAGTTCTCATCAGGTAAGGATTTCACAACTCAAAACGCAGGACATGCCGCAATAATCAACCGCAAGCCGTCTGCAACCAAAGAGCCTGCGGACAACTCTCCTCTCCCACAAGGGGACTTCTCTCTTTGTGGACACTGTCTTTTCGGGCTCAGCCGGATTTCTCATCAGCTCAGGCGGTGCCAGGTTGGGCAGTTTTTGGTATTGCATGGGCTCAGCCTTGGTGCAGAGGTTGTCAAAATTCAAGCCAACTCACGTACAGCAATTCCTCTGTTTTTGTCCCTTTTTTCTCCCATAAGACAAAATGGGCCTGAGAAATCCGGGCCAACCAATGTGAGGACCTGTGCAAACAAGGCGCCCCAACGCTCATAAGGCTTACAAACTCGTCTTCAAAACCTGACAAACTATACCTGTGCTGAGGCGGCAACTCAACACCAACGAGGTGAAAAAAGACTTCTCCTGCAACCTCATGCTCTTGCTCTCATCGCCACAGGCGCCGTCTTTGCGTATAGCCCGCCTCGATCGCAAGGCATGGGATCACCAAAGGAGAACAAAGAAGATCCATCCGGGATAAAACCGTTCAATCATTTCTAAAAATGCGTTATACTTAGCTCAAACAAAGATGTGCCTGCATACAGCGTCCCGTCTGAAGGGGGACGCTATGGCCCGCTTAATGCTTCAAGAGCGAGCCATGACGCCTGTCCACACCAGGGACACTGTGCGTAGGACCACAGAGCCAATACTATTCCTCTACCTGTACAGCAAACCAATGGCATCCCCCGCAATCACTACCTTTCAGGACGCGCTGCAGCGACTTGCCCAGTTCGGTATCACCGAAGAACAGGTCTATCTGCTTGATCTTGCCATTCTAGCAGAAATGGCCTGGGCCGATAACTGCATCCAGCAGGCGGAAGTCGAATTGCTGGTCGATTACCTGCTTGATCATGTGCAGAAAATGAATCGTCTAGCAGGCTGTCTCATTCTGGATGAGTACACTGCTGCTGACTTTGTGACCGAACTGCTGGAACAAAAACCCGAACCAGAAAAACTCAATGCCATCCGCCAGGCCTTTGTCCCCATCCGGCTGGCCCAAAAAAGTCAGGCAGAAAGACAGGACATCACAACCAACCTGCTCAGCGCCTGCATGGACATTGCAGCCAGTTCGGTAACCCACTATCCCTACGGACTCAAGGAGCGCTTTACCAAAGAAGAAAAGACGTATTTCCATGCACTGCTGCGCCTTCTGGACCAATGACGGTTTCTTTTTCTTCGCCACCAGCCCCTTTCCAGGAGCAGACATGACCAGCCTACTGAGACGAACCATTGCCCTACTCTTGGGAGGAGTACTCTTGCCCGGAACCGCTGCCACAGATACTCACAAGGCGCACATCACTGCTCAACCAACCGTTATTTTTGGCCTGATAACCGACCTCCATCACACCAACAGAGAAGACTCACCCATGCGTATCTATTCCCGCGCCCTGGCCAAGCTGGGTGTCTTTGTGCAAACCATGGACAAAGAAGGCGCAGCCTTTATCGTAGAATTGGGTGATTTTATAGATGGTGTCGCTCCAGGAAAGGATCCGGTTGTCAATCTGACCGAAGCAGAGACGCTCTTTACCACCTTCAACGGCCCGGCCTACCATGTTCTTGGCAATCATGAATTTGACGATATACCCAGGAAAACTTTTTTCAACACAATCAACAACACCCGCATCCCCAAAGGAAGGACCTACTACTCATGGGACGAGCAGGGGCTGCATTGCATCGTTCTCGATGCCGACTACACCGTCCAAAAACCGCACCGCCCTTTTGAGATGAACAGTTCGGAGGCACCCTTTTATACCTGGAAAGATGCCTTTCTCCCCCCAGAACAGCTCGCCTGGCTGCAAGATGACCTGCGAAAAAGTCAACTGCCCACTGTGCTTTTCACCCATCAGCCCCTGGATCGTGCGGACCATCAGGACCACAACATAAAAAACGCCTCGCTGGTCCGGACACTGCTTGAGGAAGACGGGCAGGTTATCGCTGTTTTTTCCGGTCATGATCATCAAGGGGGATACACCAATATCAAAGGCATCCATTATATTGTTCTCAGTGGCAATGTCGGCGTCAGCGACCAGCGCTCCTGGGCAGCGACCAGCACCACCAGGGGATATGACACAGCAGCAGACAATCAGTTTGCCCTGGTTACCCTGTACCGGACAGGCAGGAACACTATACAGCTTGTTCTCACCGGGTATGGCCGCCAACCTGGCTATGTGCTTGACTGCGACCTGCGACCCTAACCCGTAACCCAGTTGGGGGTAAAAACGCACAATGGACCTAAGCCGCTTTCCTTGCCAACTCGTCCTTTACGCGGGCTGCTGTCTTCTGGTGGTGATTTTTGTCCATCTTTTCCCTCTTCTTTCCCTGATCCGCACCAGTCTTCCCGAAATTTTCTTGACTATAGTGCCCATAGCAGCAGTATGTTCTCTCGTTCTTCTCCCGATATTCTTGAAACTTCAGGGTATGCGCATGCAATATTCCCTGGTGACAGTCGGCGCCTTGCTCTGTCTGTATGCCCTGAGCCTTCCCAATGCGGCATATCCATACAAAAGGATCCACGTGCTGGAATATATGAGCCTGGCCCTCGCTGTCCGCTATGTGATGTCCTGGAAGCTGCAGGGCAGAGCACTCCTCTTTTTCTCTGTTCTAGCCACCATGGCCTTTGGCATCCACGACGAGCTGCTCCAGGGCATCCATCCGCAACGGACATACGGCCTTAGGGATGTCACAGTGGATGCTGTCTCAGCCCTGGGCGGGGGACTCCTCTGGAATGGCCTGGCATTGTTCAGTCGGCCGCATACCACCTGGTACCCTGAGGATACACCGGCACAGTGGCGGCCGGCTCTCTTCTATCTCTTTTGGCTGGTGCTCAGCGTTCTCGGTTTTATTCTTCCTCTCCCAGGATATAAAAATGGCGTTCTGCCCTACTGGATACTCATACCATTGACCGCATCGCTCGTCTTTTGGGCACTGTATCATTTTCAACTACCAGGTAAGGCACGGTATGGCTGCGGGGTTCTGAGCTGCCAGGTTTTTTCTTTTTTCTGTTATCCTTTTGTGATCAACGCCTATTCGCTTCCTTTCTATTAACCTGAACCAGTGACGGCACCGGATATATATCCACCCCGGCTCCCCCGCCACCCTGTGCAGCGGTTCCTGGCTCCACTCCAACAGGAGAACAAACCATGCAATGGCTCAAACCGGTAACAACCTCTCTCGTATGCCTGATAAGCGCGACGCTGTGGTGGGGACACGCAAAGCAATCACCCCTTTTCAATCCAAACAGTCAGGCTGCCCGGGACTCTCAGAGTATGGGTGAAAAGGTGTCTTTAGAGCTGAGCCAGGAGAAACAACTGGCCCTGGCCTACTGGAAACGGTACCCTGACGTTCGAGAACATCCACTCTGGGGAGAACAGGGCGCCCTGGGGATCAAAGGACCGGCTGATCATTATCGACATCATGGCAGGCAGGAAGGCAGGGTTTTTCAAGAACTGATCACAGCCAAGGATACAGCCCGGGAAGCAAAGCTGGCAGAAGCATACTGGAGCAGATACCCAGATGTCGCCCAATCACCGGTCTGGGGGAAAAAAAGCGCATTAGGGGTAGCAGGCCCAAGGGACCATTACCTTCTTTTCGGTCAGGATGAAGGACGAATCTGGGGCGAGTAATCCGCTGCCACAGCACCCTCTGGGCAGACCGGCTCTGCCTGGCTCAGAGGACACCAACCTCACGATTGCAGGTTCACAGGGCCATCCCTTGAGCGACGTTCTGCTTGGTCTCCTCACCAGCAACAAGCCCAAGGAGCGTCAAGGCAAAGTCCACGGCAGTGCCCGCTCCCCTACTGGTCACACAGAGACCATCCACCACCACTTTGTCCTCTGAAAACCTGTTGCTGTCGAGATCAGCGACAAACAAGGGGTGACAGGTGGCGGTTTTCCCTTCCAGCAAGCCAATCTGTTCCAGAACCACTGCCGGAGCAGCACAGATTGCACCATACATTTTATGAGCCTGTTTTTGTTTTTTCAGAATATGCACAAGATCAGCCGACTCCCGCATGTTTTCAGCGCCCGGTATGCCCCCAGGGATAACGACAAGATCGTATTCGGTGTCCAGACAATCGCCAATGAGTTTATCAGCCTCTATCTTTACCCCGTGGGACGAGGTTATGACCAGCTCATTCACCGAGGCCGTATCCACCTCTATCCCGGCCCGCCTGAAAACATCCACAACACTCAAGGCTTCAATCATTTCAGTGCCGTCTGCCAGTGGGACTAAAACTTTTTTTTTCATTGTTTCCCCTTCTCTGTTCCTGTTTTTTCATTGAGCCAGACCCAAAAGCAGAGTTCTGTCTGTTTTGGGTTGGCCAGAAAATACCTGAGGCGTTCCTCTTCCCAGCCCCCATCTCTGATGCCAGTGGGCAGACCCAGAGACCGACCGAGACAACTCAAGTAGACCTCATCTTGTTTTTCATCGTCAAGAGAAGAATGCAGGCCGCCCCCTTTTTCATCTGCTTTTCACCACGCCTTCACCTCCCTTTCACAGAGCGCGGATAGGATACAACAATCGGGGCCTGCCCGGATTGCTTCATCAGCTCAGGTGAGGCCAGATTCGGTAGTTTTCTCAACCAAGACAAAACGTGCAGAAAAAACCCGGGCTCATCATCCATCGCAAACATCCCATACAAGGAGGATACCATGTCTACAAGCCGTCTTGTCTCTGTCTTGTACATCCTGTTTTTCTGCGCTCCATGGCTCCATGCTGCTGAAGGAGGCACTCATACAACCCTGTCCCCTTATTTTTTTGTTCAAAAAGGGGAAACCTCTCTGGATCATTTTCCTCTTAAAGGTACCAAGGTGGAGGCGATTATCAGCGGGGTGATTGCCAATGTCACGGTTCAGCAGACCTATGTCAACAAGGGTCCGGGTCCCATCAATGCCAGGTATATTTTTCCAGGATCCACCAGGTCCGCCGTCCACGGTATGACCATGACCATCGGAGAGAGGCGGGTTCTAGCCCGTATCCAGGAAAAACAACAAGCCAAACAAACCTTTGCCAAGGCCAAGGCAGCGGGAAAAAGCAGTTCCCTGCTCAGTCAGCAGCGGCCCAATGTCTTCAGTATGGATGTGGCCAACATTCTCCCCGGAGACACGGTGGTCATTGAGCTGCAATACAGCGAGCTGCTGGTTCCCTCCGATGCAGTCTACAGCTTTGTCTATCCCGCCGTTGTTGGCCCCAGGTATTCAGATCAGCCCCAGGCAAGCCTTCCCCCCCAGGAGCGATGGATAGCTAACCCCTACCTGCACGAAGGGACTCCATCCCCCGCTGATTTTTCCCTCTCTGTTCAACTTGCCGCCGGCATGCCCATCAGGGCGCTGCAGTGCCGGACCCATGCCACCCAAATCACCTATCTTGATAAGGAAAACGCTGAGATACAGCTTGATCCCCAGGCTGACTCTGGTCAAGACCGAGATTTCATCCTCACCTACCGCCTGCAGGGGCAACAAATTACCAGCGGTCTGTTGCTGCAAAAGAGAAAAGATGCTCAGTATTTCCTGCTCATGGCCCAGCCTCCCGAACGGGTCCTCCCGGAAGATATCCCTCCAAGGGAATATCTGTTCATCGTAGATGTCTCAGGCTCCATGCAGGGGTTCCCCCTGGAGACGGCAAAAGCCCTGCTCAAGGATCTTGTTTCCGAACTCAGGCCCACAGACAGCTTCAATCTGCTTCTCTTTGCCGGCTCCTCTGAACTTCTGGCGCCAAACTCCCTGCAGGCCGACCAACGAAACCTGCGCAAGGCCATCCAGCTTCTCCAACAACAACAAGGCGGCGGGGGAACCAACCTCCTCCCGGCCCTCCAACGGGCCCTTGGTCTGCCACGAAAGGAAGGGGTTTCGCGCAGCGTGGTGGTGATCACAGACGGCTATATAGATGCGGAACGGGCCGTCTTTCATTCCATTCAAAAAAACCTGGGCACCAGCAACCTCTTTGCCTTTGGCATAGGTGCAGGGGTCAACCGTCATCTGATTGAAGAAATGGCCCAGTCTGGACAAGGGGAGGCCTTTGTGGTTACCGATCCCACCCTGGCCGGGAAAACGGCCGCCCGTTTTCGCGACTATATTGCCGCCCCCGTGCTCACGGATATTGCTATTACCATGCATGGTTTTGGGGCATGGGATGTGGAACCGCAGCAGTTTCCTGACCTTTTTGCCCAACGTCCGATCCTGGTTTTCGGCAAATGGCGGGGCATCCCTGAAGGAGTGATAGAACTCTCCGGGACCAGCGGCAAAGGTCCTTTCACCAAGCGCTATCAGGTCAGCGAGGCCACCCTGCTCCAGGACCGAGGCCTGGAGCTTCTCTGGGCCAGGACCCGGATCCGTCGTCTCTCGGATTTTGGCAGGCAGCAGGTCGATCCTGAGCACAAGGCAGCCATCACCGCTCTGGGTTTGAGCCACAACCTGCTCACCGCCTATACCAGTTTCGTCGCTGTGGATGAACCTGTCCGCAACCCCAAGAAGCAGGCCGACGATGTGACCCAGCCCCTGCCCCTACCCAAGGGAGTGAGCAACTGCAGTATCGGCGCTGGCACCATGCACAAAGTGGCGGAACCAGAGGCGGCGCTGCTGTTGCCGATACTGGCAGTATTCCTGGGGGTTGGCCTTTATCAGAGGCGCAGGGCATGCAGATGATTGTGCAAACAGGGCGGACAGGACATCCCCCACGCCTTGCTGCAGGATGTCTTGTCCTTTTTCTCGCCTTCAGCCTAAAACTGTGGGCCAGGACGGCTACCGCAGCAGACCTGCAATGGATCCTTGGACCTCTTGCCCGGCTCACGAGTCTGTGGACAGGGATACGGTTCACCTTTGATCCGCTGCTAGGGTATATCAGCTCTGAAGCCCAGGTACTCATCGCGCCAGCCTGCAGCGGTCTCAACTTCATGCTCATCGTCCTGTGTATGACCGCTTTCCAGGGCATACTGAGGTTATCCCGCCCCCAAACATTGTGGTACTGGACAGCGGCCACCCCCCTGATGGCCTATGGCTGCACCCTGCTGGTCAATACGATACGTATTCTGCTTGCCCTCCAGCTCTTTGCCCATGGCATCGCCGGCGGTTGGTTCACCCTGGAAAGGGTACACCGGCTCAGCGGCATCCTGATCTATTATCTGGCGCTCATGGTTCTCTATGCGGGCACAAACCGGCTCCTTGGGAAGATGGAGAGCGCAAAGCAGACCAGGCCGATCCCTTTTCTCGCCCATTCTCCCTTTTTCTGGTATGCTGGAAGTACCCTGGTCATCCCACTGCTGCACCGGCCTACCTATGACTTAACTTTCTGGGAACACAGCCTGTCCATCCTCTGTGGGTGCGCACTGCTCACCCTTTTGTCCAGGATGCTCCGCAGACAGTGATACAACTTAACGGGTTCCCTGAACAGACAGAGGACACTGTCCATGCACAAACCCTTGGTTCTCATCGTTGAAGATGAACCCGCCATTGCCGATGCCATCCAGTATGCCCTGGAAACCGACGGATACAGGACAGAGCGGGTTACGGCGGCCTACCCTGCCCTGGACAGTGTCCATGCACATGCACCGGATCTGATCATCCTGGACATTGGGCTCCCTGATCTCAACGGCATCGAAGTATGCCGGCAGATACGAACATTCAGCACGGTCCCCATCATCTTTCTCACCGCACGCGCTGATGAGGTTGACAGGGTGGTCGGCCTGGAAATTGGCGGCGATGACTATGTGGTCAAACCCTTCAGTCCCAGGGAACTGGCCGCCCGGGTCCGTGCAGTCCTCAGGCGCTCCCGACCCGCTGCACCGAAATCCAGTCGGCAGCCATTTACCTGTATTCCCGAAAAACGTCAGATCCACTATTTCGACACTCCTTTGCAGCTTTCCCGCTACGAATACAATATCCTGGCTTTGTTCATAGCCGCTCCGGGGCGGGTTTTCTCCCGGGACCAGCTAATGAACGAGGCCTGGGACGAACCCGATGCAAGCATGGATCGTACCGTTGACGCCCATATCAAAAACCTGAGGGCCAAGCTCAGGCAAATCAGGCCAGATGAGGAGGTTATCATGACCCACAGAGGCGTGGGATATTCCCTCAAAGAACAGATATGAAACTGGGGTCCCGAATCTTCGCCTGCAGCCTGCTGCTGTTAAGCCTCTGTCTCTACTATCCCATCAATGCATATCTTGGGACGCTTCGCACCCGCTACCTGGAAGGGGTGGAAGACCCCCTGGTGGACCAGGCCAACATTCTGGCTGAGCTTGCTGGCAGGGAGATGGCAAGTGGTCGCTTTACCCGTCGGCAATGGCACAACTGGTTTGATAAAATTGCTCGCAGGAACCCGGATGCCAGGATTTACTCGCTGTTGAAACAAGGGGTTGATCAGCGCATTTATATTACAGACGCCGGGGGAAAGCTCCTGTTCGACTCCAGCCGCAAAGATCCACCGGGCAGCGACTACAGTGACTGGCGCAATATCCACCTCACCCTGCAGGGGAAATATGGCACCCGGACCACCAAGACAGATCCGAGCAACGCGAAGTCCTCTGTCCTGCATGTCTCAGCCCCCATTTACCAGAACCGGGAGATCACCGGGGTCCTGACCGTCGCCAAACCCACCGGGAATATCTGGTACTTCCTCAGACAAGCCAAGCTGCGCATTCTGGCAACGGCTCTGGCATCCTTGGCTGTTGCGGCAGCGTTTAGTTATGCGCTGGCCCTCTGGCTCACCCGCCCCATGAGCAGGCTGACCAGATATGCCCTGGACATTGCCAGGGGCCGACAACCTCCCCGGCCAAAACTGGACAGCAGTGAGATAGGCGTCATGGGCCAGGCCTTTTTCCAGATGCAGGATGCCCTGGAGGGCACACACTACGTGGAACAGTATATCCAAAACCTGACCCATGAGCTGAAGAGCCCCCTCTCGGCAATTCGGGGTGCAGCCGAGCTGCTCACCGAACCCATGCCCCAAGAGCAGCAGCAGCGTTTTTTGGCCAACATCAGGAGCGAAGCCCTGCGCCTGCAGCAGGTGATCGACCGGATGCTGGAACTCTCTTCCCTGGAAAACAGAAAAGAACCCCTGCGCAAGGAGACCATTGCCGTGCAGTCCCTCTTGGCCAATATGGCGGAGTCGGCCCAATGCATGCTGCAGCAGAAGGGGCTGCAGCTCAGCCTGCCTTCCCAGGTAAAAGGGACGGTACAAGGCGATTGTTTTCTGCTCAACCGGGCGTTAAGCAATCTTCTGACCAACGCTATTGAATTCAGCCCAGAGGGGGGCACCATTGCCATCAAAACAGATATCCTGCCCGGCCTGCTGGCCTTTGTCATCCTGGACCAGGGGCCGGGCATCCCCGACTTTGCCGGGGAGCGGATTTTTGAAAAATTTTACTCCCTGGAACGCCCTGCAACGGGCAAAAAAAGCACAGGTCTGGGACTGAGCTTTGTGCGGCAGGTAGCCCTGCTCCACGGCGGCGAGGTGCATCTTGAGAACAGGCACGGCCAGGGTACGTGCGCCCGCTTGAGCCTCCCCCTTGACGGTATTTCATGCAAACCATAAGGATGCCCAGGGAGGCCTTCCTCTTGCCAGTGCCGTACACCTTGCCAGGCCGGCACCCCTCGCCCACGGCCACCCACGCAAAGGCGCAGTCTATCCCCTTCTGGCCCCATCCTTTTACAGATCCTCCAGGCACTGGCCCTGCCGGACAATGTCCCGTATCTGGCTGAGGTTTTTCTCGCTGCGGTGGATACTGTCTGCCAGGTACTGGGACACAGGGTCATCTGCACCCAGTACACGCCCGACCTCCAGCAACAGTTGCCTGCCTTGGGAACAATACTCTTCCACCTGGTGCAGCGCCTGTCGCCTTTTCCGCTGTTTTTTCTGCTCCAGATCCAGGACAGGCTGCAGCCTTTGAATGGATATTTCCACCAGCATATCTCTGGGCATCCGGTGCTGCCGCGCCACCCGTTCCAGTGATACCAGAGAGTTCCTGCTCAGGACATAGGTTTTCTGTTGCCTGACGGCTGCCGGGGAGCACGATCGCTCTGCCTGACTGGCGATCTGATCCAGAACTTTCTGATCTTCAATAAGCTGGTCAAACAAGGTTTTCTGCTTAATACCGAGCTGAGCAGCCGTGAGACTCAACAGCCTGATAACCTCTTCAGAAAGACGAAAGGTCGCCCGTACGGATTGTTTCCCCTTGAGCTGATCCGCCGTCAACCGGAGGGCGTCTGATTCTTTTCCCATGGGAGCACCTTAATTTTTTTATTTTTCCAAGAAGATACCCGACCCATATTACTTATTAGCCATAATACACAAAAAGTAATATACGTTAAAAAGAAAAATTTATCAATAAGGATTTGACAGGCTAAAGGTAATGTTTACTTTTTGAGACAAGAAAGAAAAAGAATAAAAAACCCAAAAAGAAACTGGAGAGACCATTATGTGGAACAGAATGCATGCGTATACCAATTTTTTTGAGCCCGTCGATTTTTTCAGATCACAACTTGACCAGATGTTGGGCGCAGCCCACCGGCTGCATGGCTGCAGCTTAGGTTCCCAGACCGCAGACCGATATCCGAGGACCAATATCTTTGACAGTGGTGAGGCCTTACAAATAGCAGCGGAACTCCCTGGCCTGCGTAAAGAGGATCTCAGCATCACAATCCAGGATAACCACCTTGAAATACAAGGTCATACCGCAGCCGACAGGCCAGAAGGATACACCCTGCACCACGCAGAACGCGGTCAAAAAAACTTCTGCCGCAGCTTCACCCTCCCCTGTGAGGTGGATGCAGAAACCAGCACGGCCAGCCTGGAAGACGGCCTGCTCAAGCTGGTGCTTCCCAAAGCCGAAGCGTCCAGGGCCAGGCAGATAACGATCAATTAGCCCGGATTTCCCATGCACAAGCTGATGAACAAATCCGACTTAGCCCAAAGACCCGACAGATGCAGGAAAGAGCAAAACAAGAAGGAGACGAAAAGATGGGTACAACAAAAGATTTGACCACAACCCCTGAACACAAAACTGTGCCCCAGCGAGGCCGGTTACCAGTGACGACTCCCGCTGTTGACATCTATGAAAACCAGGATACAATCTTGGTGTACGCCGAGATGCCAGGGGTCCAGAAAGAAGACATCATGGTCCACATCGACCACGGCAGGCTGTTTGTTGCAGGAGAACGCAGGGCTGCGCCTGGCGATACCGCGACCTGGGAGGAGTTCGGCGCCACAGAGTTCCGCCGGGCCTTTTCCATTCCCCAAACCATTGATGTGGACAAGGTAGAGGCCCATTTCAAGGACGGCATCCTGGAGCTGCACCTGGCAAAGTCTGCTGCAGCCAAGCGCAGGCAGATAGCGATCCAGAACGGCTGAGCAGGCCTGGGCAGCCAGCCAGGGTCAGAGACCGTTGGCCTGCTTCCCTCTTTTCCTTGGGATGCGTTCCAGCGCAGGGACATCACCGCCGGTTATGTCCCTGTTTTATGTCTCTACCCGGCCCGCTCATCCGGGTGCCAGCAACAGGGGGACAGGCCCTCTAAAGAGGTACAAAGTATGGCATCACCACGCCAGTATCTCCGCTGATCGTTCTCTGACAGAACCTCTACAAGGCAAACAATGACCGCAAGAACACAGGCTCTACAAACACTAAGCGAGTGGCAGGGCAGCCGCAAACCGATTGCTCTTTTTCTCGACCGGCAGGCAGCAAAACTGACCCCCCGCGACAGGGCATTGGTACAGAGTCTCGTCTATGGGGTCTTGCGCCACCAGCAGTCACTGGATGAGGTGATTACCCGGTTCTCAAAGCATCCCCTGGCCAAGATGAAGCCCCTGACCCTGACTGCCTTGCGACTGGGGAGCTATCAGCTCCTCTATATGGATCGCGTTCCCCCCTCTGCGGCCATCAATGAGACCATAGCCAGCCTAAAAGCCGTCAGACAGCCCAAATGGCTGACAGGATTTGTCAACGGCCTCCTGCGAACCATTGCCCGCAACCTGGAGACGGTGCAGGAACAGCTCATCCGGCAACCGGCGGCCAATCATCCCCAGTGGCTGACTGAACGATGGGGCAAACACTTTGGCCATGATCGTATGCTGGCCATCTGCGCCCGAAACAATACCATCCCACCGGTCAGCCTCCGGGTCAACACCAGCCTCTGCACCCGGGAACAACTTCTCGAACGTTTCCACAACGCAGGCCTCCGGGCTCAGCCCTCGTCCCTCTCTCCTCCAGGCATTCTCCTGGAGGAGGTCGGCCAGATCAGTGCGCTGCCCGGATACCAGGAAGGACTTTTCCAGGTGCAGGACATTGCCGCCCAACTGGCGGGCCTCCTGATGGATCCAGGGAGGCGAAACAACAGATTCCTGGATGCCTGCGCCGGCCTGGGGGGGAAAACCAGCCATATCGCCCAGCATCTCCACAGAGACTCCAGTCTCACTGCCATCGAGCCGGACGCACGTAGATTTTCCCTGCTCAAGGCCAACCTAGCCAGGCTCTCCCTGACAGAAAGGGTTGAAAAAAAACAGAGCAGCCTGGAAGAACTGGTCACGGAAAGGCCGCCTCCCTTTGACGCTATCCTGCTGGACGCTCCCTGTTCCGGGACAGGCGTCATTGGTCGGCAGCCGGATATCCGCTGGAACCGTTCCCCCCAGGATCTGCTCTGGTATCAGCGGCATCAAAAACAGCTTCTGGAATACTGCTGGCATCTCTTGCAGCCAGGGGGCCGCATCCTCTATGCCACATGTTCCCTGGAACCCGAAGAAAACCAGGAGGTGACGGCCGACTTCCTCGCCAGGCACCCTGACTGTACCTGCCTGGATGCCCGCCAGATGCTGCCAGCAGAGGCGGCACACCTGGTGAGCCCGGAGGGTTTTTTCCATCCCCTGCCGGACGCCCAATGCGATGGGTTCTTTGCAGCCCTGCTGGTCCAGTCAGGGGAGCCGTTGTCTCCTTTGACAATTTTTGACAGCACCAAGAGGGCACGAGCATGCACTGGCAACAGCTTTGCATCTGACACCGCCTGAACTGATGAACAATCCAGGGCACCTTGTACTTTTGAACAACATTGCGTATAATCGAAAACTGTACCCTCACCTTCCACCCTTCTTTTTTATTTCTGAGGAGAACCTCAACAATGGCTGAAATACGATCAACCATGGACCTGGTCATGGAAAGGGCCGCCCGCATGGGCAAGGCCTCCAGTGAAGAACTCTCCACGGCAAGTTCCAGCAAACAAGGCATGCTGGCCGCAGCAGAATTTCTTAATGGCAGAACAGACTCCGGCGCCCCGCCCGCGCCGCTCAGCGAAACCCTGGAACAATACCCACAGGCTGACCAAACTGTCATCCGCAAGGGTATGCTGGAGACCCTGCTGCGCAACATCTTCATTCCCAGGGATGCGGCTGCCCAGGAGCGAATAGCCAGGGCCCTGGACGGTATCCTGTCCCTGGGCGGAGGGGCTGGAGAGATCAAGGCCATCTGCGACAAGCTGCAAAGCCTCACCAGCCAATACACAACCCAGCGCGAGCAATACCGTGAACAGCTCAAGCAGCAGATACAGATGCAGATCGAACAGGTTTTAGCCCAAAAAGGATTGTCCAGCAAAGGCCTAAACATTGACCCCACCATGGAACCCCAATTTCAGGAGGAATGGAGCCGGATAGAAGGCGAACTCAACAGCCAGTACGAGCGAACCCTGCAGCAGTATCGTGCACATCTCAAGCAGGGCCTGGAGGTGGTCTGATGGGTGCGAAAAAGATGTACCGCAGCAGGATTAAACGCCTAAAGGCCTTGTTGCAACGAAAAAAACTGGACGCCATCCTCATCAGCCAGCCAGACAATCGGCGCTATCTCAGCGGCTATTCCGCCAAGGACCATGGTATACAGGAGTCTGCCGGTTTTCTCCTCATACCGGCTGCCGGTAAACCATTCCTGCTCACCGATGCCCGCTTCGTGTTGCAGGCAGAACAGGAAACCGCAGGCTTTACGATTGCCTTGTACAACAAAGGCCTCATAAAGCTCCTTAAAAAGCTGCTGCCAAGAGAGGATCTCCGCTCCTTGGCTTTTGAGAGTCAGTATATGCTGCACGCCACCCACGCCAAAATGCTCCGCATGGCGGATAAACACTCCCTGGAACTGGTTCCGGTCACTGATGTGGTGGAAAAAATGCGGCTGATCAAGACAGACGAGGAGCTGAGCCTGCTCCGGGCATCCACCCGCCTCAACGAGCAGGTCTTCCTCTCCGTTTACCCTGACATTGCCCCAGGGATCAGCGAGCAGGAAGTTGCCCTGACCATAGAGCGGACCATGCGGGAAATGGGTGCGGAAGGTCCCAGTTTCGAGACCATCGTCGCCTTCGGCCCCAATGCGGCCAAACCCCATGCAGTACCTGGCGACCGGGTCCTGCAACAAGGTGATATCGTGCTCATTGATATGGGGCTTGTCTACAAAGGATATTGCTCGGACATGACCAGGACCTTTGTCGTCGGAAAGCCCGATGGGGTCTATAAAAAACGCCATCAACTGGTACGAAAAGCACAGCTTGCCGGGATACAGGCGCTTCGACCAGGGGTAACCGGCCGGGAAGTGGATCAAGCTGCCAGGCGTATCCTGGCCGATGCAGGCTATGGCAAAAACTTCCAGCACAGCCTGGGCCATGGTGTGGGAATGGCCGTCCACGAAGAGCCGCGCCTCTCCACCGCCAGCCGTACCAAGCTGCAGCCAGGTATGGTGGTCACCATTGAGCCGGGCCTGTATATCCCCCAATGGGGTGGCATTCGCTTGGAAAACATGGCTTGTATCACCCCGGACGGCTGCGAAGTGCTGAACCACGACGGCACTGGTCTTGATCTCTGATTCTTATCCATCCGATTCAACAAAGAGAAAAAAATGCGTTATTTTATGGTCGATGAGCTCTCCTTTCTGGAACAAGATAATCTCGACAGCTATCTCAAGCGAACCTTGCAGCCAGGCGGCCTGGAAGGAGTCTTTTTTCTGGAGCTGCCACCTGATCTCTACGGTGAGCAACAGCTTGGCCATGACGCCTGTGCGCCTTTCTACTGCACGGTTATCCTGGAAAACAATGCGGTCAAATTTGAACTCCTGGTCCGCAGCGCTGCCAATATGCACTGCTCCTGCATCGCCCAGACAACGCCTGCTCAGCGACAATTCGTCCTTGATTTTGCCGATACAATGCTTGTTGATGAAATGATACGCGCATGAACAGGCGCCACATCGCGCTCAACGAGCGTATCATCTTTGCCCTTGACGTACCCACGGCAGAACAGGCCATTGAGCTGGTGGACCGCCTGGACTCTCAGATCAGGTTTTTCAAGGTGGGTATGCAGCTTTTTTTCGCAGACGGCTGGAAGGTTGTGGACTACATTGCAGCCCGGGGCGGCAAGGTCATGCTTGATCTCAAGCTCTACGATATTCCAGCCACAGTCTGTCGGGCTTTTGCCCAGTTTGCTGAGCGTGGTGTGCACCTGGCAACCGTCCACGGATATGCGCCTGTGGTCGCAGCAGCTCTGGCAGCAAAAACCGAGGTACAGGTTCTGGCTGTCACCGTTTTAACCAGCTTTGGCGAGGAACAGCTCAGGGAACTCAACTATAGCGGAACGGTGCAGGATCTGGTGCTGGAAAGGGCTCAACGGGTCTTAGCCTGCGGTTGTCACGGCATAGTCTGCTCGGCCCAGGAGGCAGCTCTGCTGCGAAAACGAATCAGCAGGGATTTTCTCATGGTCACCCCCGGCATTCGCCCCTCAGGGAGCGCCAGAGGAGAGCAGCAGCGCATCGCCCTCCCCGGGCAGGCCATTGCCGATGGAGCAGACTACCTGGTCATAGGCCGACCAATACGGGACGCAGAAGATCCCAAGCAGGTGATAGCAGGCATCCAGCAGGATATCGCCGCGGCCCTGCAGCAGGAGAACTCCTGGTAAACCGGATTACCCCTGATCCAGGTCATCCAGGTTACTGAAAAAAGGTTCGCTCATTCCTCCAGACCCCCGGATGGCTTGCCCGCACGGGGTTGATATCAATCCCACCGCGACGAGTATACCGCGCTGTTACCTCAAGGAATTCAGGACGGCATTGCCTCTGGATATCCACGAACATCCGTTCCACGCAGGCTTCGTGAAAGGATTGATGGGTCCGGTAGCTGACCAGGTACTCCAACAGCCCCCCCTGGTCCATGGCAGGCCCTGTATAGCGCACCATGACCGTTGCCCAGTCCGGCTGTCCGGTTACGGGACAGCGACTACGGAACAGATGGGTGAACAGTGTCTCGCTGCAGCTGGCTGGGGAGCATCTGAGCGCCTCCGGCTGCACCTGGTAATGGAAAACCTCCACCGGAGCCTGATCAATGCAGATACCCTGGGGAGCTGTCAGGAGAACGGCGCCATCAGCAGCCTCGCGAATACAGACATCCACCGCAGCCCCTGCGCACCGGCTCAGGTCCTGGGTTAGAACCTCCTGCACCTGGGCGGCATCGGCAAAAGAGGTCATGTTCAGGCTGTTGAAATAGAGTTTCATGGACTTGGATTCGATCAGAAAAGGGCTGGTCACCGGCACCCGCAGCTCTGCCAGGGCAACCACAGGCCTCCCCGATGGGTTGAGCCAAGACAACTCATAGATGTTCCAGATATCCTGACCGACAAAAGGCAGCCCACCGGTCAGCCCCAGTGGTTCCCGCCCCATATCCCGGGAGACAGCATAGAGCAGAGCCGCATCATAGCGGTCCGCATACTCTTGCTTTTTGCCAAGTGGAGAATAATGGAGAATGCTCTTTTCTTTTTTCTTCTGCCTCATCCTAACAATCCGGGCTAGATGCACCAGACAGCCTGCCTGTCAAGGTCTGGTCATCCGGGGGGATGTACACCTCTTCAGCTCTACTGTCAACTTTTTCCCCCTCCTGGCTCTCTCTTTCTCCTTCTCCTCTGGGAGAGGAGCCTGCTGGCTATGCCTTTCTTTTCCGGTTTGTCGCCAAGGCCGCTTTTTACCTGTAATCCCTGCTTCCTTGCCCCCTGCATCAGATGCCCCCTTGCAATATAACAGCAAAGAACTACAGTATACCTGATCCGGATTGCCCATGAACAGTTTGTCTCATTTGAGAAAAAAGCTCAACAGATGCTGGTGCTGCCCCTGGGTCGGCTCGCATTTCCACAAAATGTCCCTGCCGCAGCCTGCCTGCCTCAACCAGAAAAGGAGAAAATATGCTACTTGAATTATTACAACAGCGGCGAAGCATCCGCCGTTTTCAAGACAAACCCGTCTCCCCTGCGCTGCTAGATCAACTGCTTGAGACCGCTCTGCGCGCACCTTCCGGCAAAGGTACCAATCCTTGGGAATTTATTGTGATCCAGAACAAAGAGACCCTTGCCCAACTGGCCAAGGCCAAACCTCATGGCGCCGCATTTCTCGAAAAAGCGCCACTGGCCATCGCTGTCTGTGCCAATACCTTAAAAACCGATACCTGGGTTGAAGACGCCTCCATTGCAGCCCTTCTTCTCCACCTTGCTGCGGCAGACCTGGGTCTGGGGTCCTGCTGGGTGCAGATTCGTTTGCGAGCCCACGACGACCAGCGCTCGGCGCAAGAGTACCTGAGTGCGATACTGGGGCTGGAGGAACATATCATGGTGCTGGCCGTCATCGGCATAGGGTATCCTGCAGCAGAAAAGAAGGGCCATGAAAAAGCCAGCCTGCGCTACGATCAAGTCAGCTATGAGCAGTTCGGCCAAAAACAATGAGCGTCTCAGGCAACACCAGCTTCAGCAGGCTTATACCAGCAAAGCGCTAGACTGCCAACACCTTTGCATTTGGCACCGCTTCAGCTGATGAGAAATCCGGGCTACGGAAGGCAGGACACCTTATCCTGCCATTGCCCTGACACCACCTTGTCATATTTGGTGAAAAACAAGGTGTCGCTTTGGTAGTGCGTACCCGCAGTATGCCTTTTGAGGTAAGCCTTTCGCTGAGCGGGTCCGCCATTGTACAGCGAGTACAGCCATCCTGCCAAAAAACGTCTTCCCCAGCGGGTGGTTATGTCCACCGGCACCTTTTCCCTCAACAGATAGTTTCGTAAATACAAGGCCAAAATTTCAGCGCCGACCTGGGCATTATAGGTAACATTCCAGCGAAGTTTCTGGATATTGTATATGCCCCGCCATACCTGTTCATTCACCTGCATGAGACCAACCGAGGTTCCGTTATAGGAAAGCAGATATGTGATCTTGTTTTTCCTGATATAGTACTGGCGAAAACAGCTCTCCTGCCAGGCGGTCGCCAGGAGCATCTGTTCAAACCACGGTTGTCCCCCAGGAAGTTTCAGCTTTTTCCCTTTCTCTCGGCTTGCTTTGCGCAGCACTGGCATCACTTTGGCGAGCAACCGGGCAGTTGTAGTATACTCTGCCGTCCAGCCTTGAATGTCTGCCATTGTCTGCTTTGTTTCAGTCGTCAGCTTTTTCCCGGTTCCGGACCAGGCTGTTTTGGGTCCCAAGAGGGTCTCCCAGAAAAAATTCGGCAGCAGCAGGGAGGTGGGAGAGACCCCTTCAACGGTCGGCGCCGGACCAGGGGGATCAGTTGGCAGCCAGGATTCCTCCCAGGGATCCAGCCCCAGACTTTTGCGCAAAACCGGATCCACATTCTCCTCCACAGCAGGTTCCAGGCGCTGACTACTGACCAGAGCCGCCAGACGCCGGAAACCGTCAGCACTGATCTCAATACCTATCGAAGGACCCAATTGATCGAGCGCCTGCAGCGCGTCATAGGCGGTAAAAAATGCCAGATACCCTAAGACATCCCCGGGTTCCCGGTGCTTCAGATGGCGCCGAAACAAGGGTGCAAGCTGTTTCCATCCCCGGAAAAACTGCTCCCGGATAAAACAATCCGTCAATTTTTGGCGCTCCAGAGCATCGACAAAGGCATACCTGGCCCTCAGCATGGTATCAAGGAGGACGTGCCGATCCTCATCAGATAAGGGCACCTCGGCCAACACTTTTATCTGGTGGATGAGATAGGCATCCCAGACCTGCCAGAGATCAAGCAGCCGCCTATAATCCTGTTCACTGACCTTTGGTTCGGGGGCGTAGGCGCCTGCAGAGGGTACTTCTATCTGGCCATGGATGGGCATCCGCAGTCCACGAGGGCTCACCCGGGGCTGGCCGGGATGCATACTGTGCAAAAATTGCCTGGCAGCCTGCTGATGCTGGCGGTCAAACATTGGCAGCAGGGTGTCCTGTATCCTGCTGACCGGCGGGATCAAATGAATGGTAACCTCCTGCAGATAGGTGTGTACATATTGCTTGACCAAATTCCAGACAACCTCAAAGGCTTGGACAGGGCGCCTGCGGCTATCCAGAAGACGGGAGTCGCTGACGATAAAAGAGAGCTGCCAGTTGCTGTCCACCGCTGGCCTCTGCAGTACCTCCACATACCCCTGCCAGAAAATGGGCGCCATGCAGCGATCAAAAAATGGTGTTCCCCAAGAGATATCAACCTTGGTGAGAAAACGCATCTGATCGCCTTCAAAAGAAAGGACTGGCCGGGCAAGGGTAATCTGATTACACCCTTGAGCATACTCTACGATCCGCGCCCGTTCGCCAGCCAGGGGGTAGGCCTGCGCCACGATGAGGCTTCGAAGCTGATCCCGCTCAATGGTCATGGGCAGCTCAAGGGGCACGACCTCGGCCCCAGCGTTGTCCACTGACCCCAGCACGACAGCTACAAGACAAAACCAAACAAACCGGCACCTGGAGATTATCATACTCTTTTGGCAAAACCGTTCTCGGAAAAGGCAGGGGAACAAGCCATCCGTCAAGGAACAACCACTCTGACCATCTTGATCCCCATATCCACCCCGCTTCTTGGGTGCGCTTTTCTTCACAAAGATTCCTCCTGCTGTTTCTTCGCCCGGGTTGCTCATCAGCTCTGGTGGCGCAAGAGGCCAAATTTTTTGGCAATGCATGAGAGTACCCTATATGTCCTTGCACAGCACTGTCAAAAATGATACCGCCAGGGCTGAGCATGGGGATACATTTTTTCAGACTCACCAACTCGGTGCTGGTCATACAATACCTGGAATGGCGGGCAAGTCGTACAGCAGACGGTCCACAAAAAACAACCAACTAACGTAAGGATACAGCACTACTTCATAAAAATTCTAGCAGAAAAGCCTTGACAAGTTCATGAGTTCGTATGAAAGATAAAAAGAAAGTAGGAGTGACTCATGGACGCTCAGAAAACAGTACCCATGCAGCGTGTCAGGGAACAACAGCATGCGACATGTACTTCTACTTTATCGAGAAGAGAGGCGAAAGCCATATACGTACCAAACTATTTTATTAATCGAAGGAGAGAAAATGAAATACACCACCCTTACTACAAGCCTGATTGCTGCCTCAACGGTAGTTTTCATGGGGGTTCAGCCCGCAATCAGCGCCTCAAACGTCGAACTGGAAGAACGAATCTCTAAACTTGAGATGGAACGCGGAGGCGGCTCCGATGACTCCGCCCTGGGCCAAATCTCTGAGTGGGTCACAGTCTCGGGAGCGGTTGAAGTTGAGGCCGGTTTCGTCTCCTATGACCAGGCAGATACCGATGAAAGTGACATCAGCCTGGCTACAGCCGAGCTCGGTGTTGAAGCCCAGCCTCTGGACTGGACAACCGGCTTTATGCTTCTGAGCTGGGATGACGATGCGGAAGAACTCGTCATTGATGAGGCCCATATTACCCTTGGCGCCACAGAGGAAATGCCCGCCTACATGACAGCCGGTAAGCTCTATGTGCCCTTTGGCGCCTATGAGAGCATGATGATCTCAGGTCCTATTACCCAGGATCTTGGCGAAATTGCTGCAAACGCCCTGCAGGCAGGTATTGATGTCAATGGCTTCCGGGCCGCTGGTTATATCTTTAACGGTGGCGTTGATGAAGCCGACAGTGACGATACCATCGAGAGCTATGGGATTTCCCTAGGCTATGCCCTGGAAACAGAACAGTTCAGCTTTGATGTTGGCGCGGACTGGGTTAACAATATCCTTGAATCCGGCCTGCTGGGCGATGCCCTGGACGGGGTTATGCTGGACGAATACGTCCCGGGATATGCTCTGCATACCATGCTCACAGTGGGTCCGGTTTGCCTCATTGGCGAGTATGTTGCCATGACCGATGATGCCAAGGAAGTTGGTGGAGAGGTCGCTGTGTACGAACTTTCTGCCTACGCAGTTGAAGCCGGAATTACCTTTGACCTGGCCGGATTAGAGACCACTGTGGCTTTAGGCTATCAGGCCAGCGATACAGACAATGCAGCCGCCTATGAAGACTTTCCGGAAACCGTAATCCTCGGTTCTGTAGGTGTGGGCATTACCGACAACCTGTCCATGGCTCTGGAATATGCAACGGTTGAAAATTATTCTGGCGATAAGGGTGGAGACTGCGAGGAAGTGGATGCTCTGACCCTGCAGATGGCCTTTGAATTCTAATTTCTTTATCTGACAATCTGTACCCAATAAGCCGGTCCTTCTTGTACCGGCTTATTGGGTGCTTATCCAATACAAAATGGATAAAAGATTCCTGGTGTTACCAAGGTAGTCGTTGCTCTTAAAAACAATCAGGACAGCTGCCCAAAAGAGCCCGCCAGGGAAACAATTCAAGAGGCTCTTCGCACCATCGGATTGGGGGTCCTCTTCTAGGTTGTACCCCTTTTTTAACACCCTCTTTTTTGTCGTATCCGGCCTTCAGCGCGGCTTCCTCACCCCGCCTTATCTTCCATGTCCTGTTGCCTCCTTTCCCTGGTCCTCTTGAGAGCCAAAACAGAGGCGCCAATACCTGACGGCAAAAAAAATTACGACCTCCTCATATTTTTAATATTGCTTAATTCTATCCAAGGTATTAAATTGGCAAAGATTTCGTGCTACAAGGATGCAACGAGTCCGGAATGCTCATTATCATTTTGTCGTAGGTGAGCACCATACACCCAAAGCAACCTATGTCCTACCAATGCGCAGGATCACAGGACGACAAAACGGGCTCCACAAGGCTCAACGAGCAAACCGGGCGACCCCCGTTAAATCAGGAGGAACAAATGGATTACAATGCTATTTTGACACCGTACGCTGAAGGGCAAACCATTAACGTCGTCATTGAGATTCCAATGGGTTCATCTCATAAGGTGGAGTTTGATCGAAAAAGAAAAATTATGGTCCTGGACAGGGTTGAACCTGCGATTTTCGCAAAACCTGTCAACTACGGCTTTATTCCGGCCACCCTGGATGACGACGGCGATGAACTGGATGTTCTGTTCATTACAGATGAGCCCATGCCGCACGGTGTGGTCGCTGAAGCCACCGTTCTCGGTGTACTGGAGTTTGAAGATGACAACGAGATGGATCACAAGGTTATCTGCGTTCCCTCCGATGATCGCAACACCGGCAATCGGATAACCTCACTTGCTGACTTGGGCGACCAGTGGCTGAAAAAAATTGAGCATCACTTTGCACACTACAAAGATCTCAAAAAACCGGGCACCACCAAGGTATTAGGCTTTGGTGACGTGGCCAAGGCCCATGAGGTCATACAAGAATGCATCGAACGTTGGGAGAAAAACAAATAAGCCTTTCGTTTATTCGTTTAACCAACAGCAGGATATCACGCATGGAAATGGTGTACCTTTGGCCTCGTCCAAGTGACAATGGCCGAAAGAGGGATAACCATTTCCGTGCATATACACCTTAACAAAAACCCGAAGCGGTAGGCGCAACCGCGATACCCTTCTTGCCTCGTCTCACTGCCTAGAGCCACCAGAGAGCATTTTCTACGCGCATCGAGTCCTTGCCCACTCCAACCTGGTTCTCTTATTCTCAAAGCACCCCACTTCTCTTTCACCTTGCCAACATGCTCTACCTTGAGCGAATTTTTTTGCAAAAAGGCTCTTTGACCTCCTCTGAGCTCAAAGAGCCTTTCAGAGCCCTTTCAGGTGCATACAAGCTGTTTAGGATGTGGACACAATGGGTACATCGAGGCAGGTATCGGTCCGGATGTCTCACCAGCATTTTGTCGTGCGGCGAGCCTCAGATGCCAGAACGCCTTTTTTTCCATTGCTCCCTGACCCAGGGTCTGACAATCAGGACCAACAAAACCACTGCTGATCCCGTGTACAGTATGCCATGGGCACCCTGGGGGTCTGATTGCACCCACCCAGCGATACTGAGCCCCATGCTGTAATACATTCCATTGATAAGCAGGCCCAGGAAGAGAGAGCAAAGGATGATGGAGACGACATAGACCATGGCTGCCCTCCTGCCAAGCAACTTGGCCACCACGGTGACGGTAGCCACATTGGTCGCCGGTCCTGCCAGCAGAAAAACCATAGCAGCTCCCGGCGAAACTCCTTTCAGGGCAAGGGCTGCTGCTATAGGGGTCGAGGCGGTGGCGCAGACATACAGCGGGGCTGCCAGGGCAACCATGACGAGCATGGAAAATATACCATCACCCAGGTAGTTTCGGATAAAGTCCGGCGAGACAAACACGGTTATTATTGCAGCCAGGATAACACCGAACAAAAGCCAGGGGCCTATATCAGAAAGCAGGTTGCCAAAAGAAAAGTCCATCCCTTTTTTCAGCTTGGCCCACGTCTTTTCCAGCCTTTGTTTCGTTCTGCTCCCTCCATCAGCCTGCTCTTGATCTTCTTGTGGTGCAGCACTGGAAACAGAGGCCATGGGAAGAACAGTCCCCTTCCAGGGAGACGATTTTCCCGCTGACTCCTGCCTCTGCTTGCGATCAAAGACATTGACCAGCAGACCTGTGGTGAGGGCAGTCAAAAAAGCCGACACCGGCCTGGCAATGGTCATAACAGGATCCAGCAAGGCATAGGTGACCGCAATGGAATCAACTCCTGTTTCTGGAGTGGAAATCATAAAGGAGGTGACCGCCCCTTTGCTGGCCTTTTGTTGCCGCAGACCTGCGGCTGCGGGGATAACCCCACAGCTTCACAACGGTATGGGGACACCGAACAACGAGGCTTTGAGAATGCCGGTTTTCTTCCTGCCTCCCAGGTGTTTTTCAATAAAATCACCAGGAATAAATGCCTTTAACAAGCCGGCGATCAGAAAACCGAACAAGATAAACACAGACGATGCCACCATAATATCCCAAAAGGAGAGCAGAGTGTGAACAAATGCGCCACCAATATTTCCCATTATATCACCTTGTCCGGGACGAGCGTACAGGCTCATCCCCCTAACCTCTTAAAAATTTCAATCTTGTTGCGATTTGAGGGCTAGCATATCCCCTGAATATGTTCTAGACCATCACGCAACAATTCACGGACATGATCATCATCCAAAGAATAATAGACATGTTTTCCCTTTTTTCTTGATTTGACGACCCTGGCAGCTCGAAGCACCCTAAGTTGATGTGACACGGCCGGTTGTTTCATCTTCAGTATACTTTCAAGATCACAGACACACAGTTCCTTGAGATAAAGAGCCGAAAGTATCCTCAGCCGACTCACCTCACCAAAAACCTTAAAAAAATCCGCCAACTCCAGGAGATCATTTTCCAGTGGCAGCTGCCTCCTGAGCGTGTCTGTATCCTTGTCTAGGCAGAACTCAAAACCTGTCATCTTTGCCCCTCATTTTTCAAACATATGCTTATATGTTCATATATACTCTCTTCTTCTTTTTTTAGCAACTATAATTGTCCTTGTTTCTTCCCACAGCTTCTCACAGAGCCAGTCAGCTGTCCATGGCACCAATTGTTGGCCTGTATGTAGCAGGGAATTTGGATCGCTAAAGAGAAGACCTCATCCTCCGGGTATGATCTCCCGTGCTTACTCCCTTGCCCTCACCAGCACCGGGGGGCCAAGCGTGCTCCTCGATGATGGCGGTTTTGAAGAGTTCGGGTCCTGTTTTTAAATCACAATCAGATTTTCTTTTTTCCAGAAAACTTGATTGTTCTGCACCAAACCAAGTCGCGTCAACAATCAAAACAACTTCACGATCTGCCGCCAAGGGATGCAGGTACCAAAATTTTAATGCAGATACCTGGGTCTTATGCTAAACTGCAAGATGAAATATTGTATAACCAGGAAACAAACCAACAAATTCTGGTTGCCGCCTATTAGCCAGACAGGTGCTCTAGGGAGGTGAGCAGACAACCAGATCGGGCTGAACAGTTTTTCTTGGAGACTCTCGCAGCCCAGCTCATATTTCAAAACAGGGAGGAAAAGCATGAAAATTAAATCAGCCATTCTACTGACTATAAGTGCAGTTCTTGTGTTGTACGCACAGGCAGTCAGTGCTCATCAATCATGCCCAGAAGTTATCGTTGTCCAGGCAGGAGCAGCATCTACAGGCTGTGATGGGGCGGTTTTGTTGACAAATGTTGACAGCGCCGCTATCAATGGCTGGCCAGCCTACACCAACAGATGGTTCTGTTTTGATAAGAGCAGCGACCGTTCCGATGCCATGCTGGCAGTGGCCCTGGTTGCCATGACCCAGAAAACAGTGGCCCAAGTCTGCCCCTCGATTACCGGGGTGTTTACAGACTGGGCGCAAATAAACCAGATGTGGGTAACCGGGACAAATTATTAACTGCTGCGCAGCGGAAACCTCATGAGCATTTGTTGGTAATCAAATCAACAAAGACAATGGCTAAGGTGGGGGTAAAACCCCAAATAAAGCCCCAAGATGTATACCAAAACTCAGCCCAGGCGGTACCACCTATGAGCGTGGTTGGACAGCAAAAAGAGGCTAATTGCTACCCTTTTAAAAAATGGTAAATCCTAGGCCGCCTGAGCTGATGATAAATCCAGGTTAAAAAGTCACCTCATTCACACTTGTAATCGCCATAATAATCGCACCCATAAGCAGGCCTACCATAGCCCCAATGAGCAGGATCGCGGTGGGCTCAAGAATTTTAAGCAAGAACCTCGTCCTGTTTTTCCAAGCCTGAGTATACAGGGCTGCCAAAGAGCGCAGCATATCAGGCAGGGTTGCAGACTGCTCCCCCACAGCGATGAGGTTATAACCTGTGGCGGTAATGGCACTCATCTCCAGGAGAGATTCTGCCAAGGTTTGTCCATTGCGCACCATTCTGGTGACCTGGGTGAGACGGGTGCGCAGGACAGCAATACGGACCTGTTTTTCGGCAAGTTCAAGAGCCCCAAGCAGGGAGACCTTATTCTCCAGCAAGGTACCGAGCATCCCAGCCCATTGCGCAATCTCTATTTCCCATAACCAATCCCGTAAAAAAGGCATGGCAGCCACGGTGTTGCGCATGGTCTTGCGTATATTCTTATTGAACAAGAGGTACCCAAGCCCAAAGACGACGAGCAGCAGGCTGCTGCCGACCAGCACCATGTTGTCTTCGAGTAAGACACCGGCCTGGAGAACAATCCGTGAAATAGCCGGCAGCTTGGTGGCCCCTTTTTCCAGCAAAAAAGTAAAGCGGGGAATAACAAAGGAAAAAATTAAGCCCACCGCGCCAATACCAGAAAAAATAAGAATAAGGGGATAGGTCAGCGTACTTTTCAGTTCCTGACGAGTTTCAAGGCTGTAGCTCCACTGTGCAAGACCGCTTTGCAGGGCCTGGGCCATATCGCCTGTCAGCTCCCCGGCCTCGGCCAGGGTGTAGAAATAGTCTGGCAGAGAAAGCTTCGACGTTCGCAAGGCTGCGGAAAACGATGCTCCCTTACGCAGCGCAGCGCTCATCTCAGCAAAAGCCTGGCGAACAACGGGATGACCAGATGCCTCAGCCAGAGAACTCATGGTCTCCTTGAGGCCGATCCCGGCTTCCAGGAGGGTACAGAGCTGGTGCACAAAGGTGTGTACCTCCTGATCCGTTGGCTGGGTAGATCGTCGCAGACTAAAAGATCCTGTCTGCATCTCCTGAGGCGCCAAGGCCACCACCGTCAGCCCCTGCTGGTGTAGTTTTCGCAAGGCCAGGCGTTCATTCTCAGCGTTTATGGTGCCCTGCGTCAAGCTGCCGTCCGTATGGAGAGAGCGGTAGGTAAACATCATACCGACGTCACCCTGATGACTTCATCCACACTGGTGATGCCCAGCCAGGCCTTGAGGAGACCGTCAGCCCGCAGGTTTCTGAAATGTTGTTGCCTGGCCCCTTGGCGCAATTTTTCAAGAGGGGCATTATTAACAATGAGATGCTGCATCTCAGGAGTTACCTCGATAAGCTCATAAATAGCCTCACGGCCACGGTATCCCGTCCCCTGACACCGGGGACAACCCACATGGGTGAGCCAGTTACTGGGAGTTTGAGCGTAGGAGTCAGGGAGCATCTCCTGCGCCATCTGCAAAATATCCTGAACAGGTTCCCTGGGCTTGGCACAGTGTACGCAAAGTTTTCGCACCAGCCGCTGGGCCAAAACCGCTCGAATCGGGGTGGCGACCAGAAAAGGTTCCAGCCCCATATCAATCAGACGGGTAAAAGCACTGAGCGAGTCGTTGGTATGCAGGGTTGAAAAAACCAGGTGCCCGGTCAATGACGCCTGCACCGCTATTTCTGCCGTTTCTCTGTCCCGGATCTCACCTATAAGGATAATATCCGGGTCCTGTCTGAGAATGGAACGCAGGGCGTGGGCAAAGGTATAGCCAATTTCGGCATGGGTTTGAATCTGGGTCACCCCGCTGATGTGATATTCCACCGGGTCTTCAACGGTTATGATCTTCTTCAGACCGTCATTCACCTCTTCCAAAACAGAATACAAAGTCGTGGACTTACCGGAGCCTGTGGGACCAGTTACCAGGATAATGCCATGGGGCTCTCTAATTAATTGTTTGAAGAGCGCAAGATAATCCACCGACATCCCCAATGATGTCAGGTTCAACTTCTCCCCCGTCTTGGGAAGCAAGCGCAAAACAATGGACTCTCCGGTAATCCCGGGCGTACTTGAAATACGGACATCGATAACCCCGCCGCTGAGACGAACCTCCAGCCGACCGTCCTGGGGCAGCCTCTTCTCGGCTATATCCATGCCGGATATGAGCTTGATTCTGGAGGCAATGGCGGCATAGCGCTCAATGGGTAAGGTAAAATGACTGGAGAGAATTCCATCCACCCTAAAGCGAATCTCCAGCTGATGCTCTCCAGGTTCCACATGGATATCTGAGGCTCTTTGTTCAAAAGCCTGGGCAATAAGATTATTAACAAAATCTATCACCGGCGCTTCTTCGGCCATCTCCCGCAACTGGTCAATGGTTTCCTCCGAGGAAGTCGTCTGGGTAGTCGTTCGCTGGAGGTAATGATGAATACGCTCCAGGTCGTAGGTGCGGATAAGGAAGAAGGTTATGGCAGTATGAGGAAATTTTTTCTGAACAAATTCCCGGAGAAAGGGGTTGAAAGGATCTAGGACTGCGCAGGCGATTCCATCTGTTTCCTCCCAAATAATTGCACCCTGGTCCAGCCACCAATCAAGTTCGGTTCCGCTTTGACGCAAGGCTTGGGCAGCGGCGTGCCAGATTTGTTCCAGTCGTCCAGCCTCGACAACAGGCATGTTGAAAAACTCTGCCAAGGCATGCAAAAGGCTGTCTTCGGACAAGGCTCCCAAACGAAGCAGCACAGAGGCTGGGCGTCCCCCGGTCTCTGTTAGGGAGGCTGCCTTTTGAGCATCCTCCTGCTGAATGAGCCCTTTTACAAGCAGATAGTCCAGCAGAGACGATATTGTGGTGGCAGAAGTGCTCATGGAATGATCACAAAAGTACAGGGTGGTGGCTACAAATCGGCCCCTCCCACAGTGCAGCCAAAGAAAGGCATAAGAAGGTGCAAAGAATTGCCAATCTGAGGCGGCCAAAAAAGAAAGGTCAGGAGCCCATCCATAGAGGAAATCACAAACTTACTCGTATCACTTTTTTCACGCCCATGCCTAACAAAAAACAAGCTACAATCAGGCCACTTGAGGTACTGGTCTTTGATAAGTGCAGGTTTATAGATCGCGCCATTTCCCGATCACTTCAGAGGAGGTATTGCCAGGCTATGGGTAAAAAGTCTTATCATAACAGTTTTTTGCATCTTTACCAACCTCCAATCAAATTAAATCGGCCAGTTACCCGACCCTCCAGCCCCCTGCCTGCTGCTTTCTCGCACAGGGAGCCTCTGTATTATCTGCTATCTGGCTGAGATGATTCTCTAGATCAGATCCACAAGCCTTCCCATTCGCATCATCAACTCCAGGAGCTGAGCTGGGATTGAGCTGGGATTGAACTAGCCATGGCACCAGTATGGAATAATCTTGTTGAGCAAACTCTACAAAATACTGAATTGGTATCCTGGTTCTTTTTTCCCCTCTTCTATTCTTCCCCAGTAAGATTTTTATGTGTTTCCTTTGCAGGCTGCATGATACCGTCATTTCCTTCCCTATGTGATCGGCCCTACTGTCTCAGAGTACTAGAAAAGTTCCAGATACTACTTTCATTGCATGCCACGCTCTTTAACCCTGGCAGCTTCTTGGAAATCTCGCCTTTACGATTACTCTGTTTTTGGATTCGTTACCTTAACAAGGTCGCCCACTGCTCGATACCCTTCAGGAGGCTGAACTTCTTTTGGCAGGTGGGTTTCCCCTGCGGCCTTCAATGTTCCCTGGGTGCGCTTCCCAACTCTTGTTGGCTATTCTCATAGCTTTTCAAGTCGCGCCACACTCGGTACGGGCTGCTGGCTAGGCTTTGCCAGACAGGGACTTCCTGTTTTCAGACAGGATACTTTTGAAAAAAGCACCAGGCTTCGCCTGGCGCACTTTTGCAGAACTCACCGGCCGCTGCAATGAGTCCGGTGAAACGAATTTTGGAAAATAATTTTGGAGGTTACAGCAATATATTTTCGTTCTTATTTGGGAATTCAACCTTTGTTCGTAGCTTGCCTTCCAAAGCTTCAACCTAAGGTTGCAGCAGGAACTGTAATATGTGGTCTTTGCTCTCACTCGGACAGGCCAGATTGAAATACTCCCCTAGCTTGAGCCATTTCTTTCTTTGTTTTTTGTTGGGCTCAACGAATGTGTTGCAAGTGAATTGTTGCAATTTTTTCTTTAGCTTTGAGTTGAATATTTGTCTGCTTAGAAGAGAAATAATTGACTTGGAATAATTTTTTTGTTTTTTTATTGCACTTTCTGGTTTTCTAAGAGAGATTATTTATGTGTTTTTCAAAAAGGTATTGAGCTTCATTAATTGTTTTCGATAATATGTTTCTTAATTTTATTTATCTTAACCACACCGGATAACGCGCTTTGCGTTCTAAATTATACGCAAACAGACTGCGTTAGACATGCCCCTCATACCTTGTTCTCCATTCTTTTTAGTTACTGATGTTTATACCTTTGATATGATCTGGCTATGAACGTCCAAGCAATGGTTTCATGTTTACCCCAGCTTTGAGGTCGGTCGTAATTTCCATTGTATGTTTTTGAGGCAACTCGTTAAACCATTTGTGGTATTCTTCGCTGATGAGTATGTCCCATTTCATGCCTACAAATATACCGTTTGTGTAATATTCGTAGGCCAAGAAAATATGTAACCTTTGTATCATGTTGTTTCTTCGCTTAATAATAGAACTAAAATGAGACGGGTTAGGTTCTTCGGTTGCTTGGTCCAACAAGTCATTGCCACAATCTGTCTTAGACATGCCCAAGATTTTTGTCAAGAATATTCCCTTAACAAAGCCACAGAGCCTCAGCTCCAATCTGATTTTGTACCCAGGGCTTTTTTTCCCTTTTGTTTCAGTCGCTGCTAGTTGCGTACATCTTGAGGCGGTAAGGGGGAAAAGACGATTGAAACGATTCAATGAAGAAAACTAGAGTAGGATAAAGAAAAAAAGTCTGATTTTTCAAGAGGCAGGCCAATGCGTCGACGCTGCAAGGTAGAGGGTGTGTCCTGGTTGGAGGGAAATACTGCCTTTTGACCTTTTTTTCTTTTATATACTTTCCTCGGGCAGGTTGACCAGCAGGTTTGAGATTAAAACGGCAAAATTGGGTATGATATAAGCGGAGGCATACAGGAGTGGAAAAGAACATGCCTTACCCTCCGCGCAGGGCCGTGGAGTTCGCCAAACGAACAAAGCGGGATTCTGCGCTATACAGAATCCCGCTTTCAAAAACACTGACTGCCAGGAATTACCCTGGCAGTAATGCAAGGTTATTGCAACTGATTCAAGCTTGTTCCATCAGTGCTGGCCACAACCGATTGGATGATTACGCCCGCTCCAAATGGATCTGTTACTTCACCGTCTACTACTATCCGCAGTTTTTCGCTTTCTCCGGCAACCATAAAGGTTGCATCAGCAGCCTGGGCTGCAGCATAGAGGTCATCAACCAAAATGAGGTTTGTAGATGCCTGGGCAGGCAACTTACCATCAGCATCCATTCCATCTACTGTGGTAACGGTCTTCAGGTCAAAGGATACCGACTTACCAGCATCGTTAATCAGGGTTACATGGACAGCCCCAGCCATATTGGTCAGGTTGGTTACACGCACGTAGTTGGCAAAATAGCCATTTGGAGACAACAACATGGTGAGATAGCTCGATGAACCATTCGTCTTCAGCCTGGAAAGCTCACCCAGGTTGCTATCGCTCACTTGATAACCTGGCATAACGTCATATTTCATCATGGCCGTATAGGTCCCGGCAGGAATCACAGTTGTTCCATCAGCCTCGACGCAAACATAGGAGGGGGTTCCCCCCACCACTTTAACAAGAGGGGCGGTAGCCTTCATCTGTCCGTTATCATCAGCAACCTTAAATTCTTCAAAGTCTCTCGTTGAGCAGTTCGTAAGGTTACTGAGGAATACGCCGGGCTTGGTATCTGAAGTTTTCTTTAAATAAGAAAAATCACCGGTCACCTCCACCACCGATCCAGGCGACGCAGTGTTGATTATATCGCCGACCGTAAGTGCAGTGCCTGTTTTACCGCAAACATTGGTTGCATTCGTTAGATCCAAAGCGCCCAAATCGTTCATTGTTGCATTGTTCGTCGGAGCTTCCTTGACGAATTTTTTCTTTGCTTCCGCAACATCAATTCTCTGAGGATACCCTGTAACTAAACCAGGTACAAGCGCAGGCGCAAAGCTCAACAACTTGCCCTTTTGGGTTGCGAGGGCGCCCGTGCCGCTTACAGCGCTGCCTGCGGTCTCATAAAGGCTGTAGGTAATTTCAACAGCTGATTGAGATGTTACCGCGACGTCAAAGGCATCAAACGAGACAGCACCATTTACCGCAATGCTACCACCAGCAGCGGTGGTCACAGAATAGACGACATAGGGCTGACCATCACCGCCTGCCGCTTGAGCCACAGTGACGTTAGTACCAGTCACATTGAGAGTGGCACTGCCGATATCTGCAAACTTAGCCCCGTTGGAGAGCTCGTACCTGATATACTTTATCTGACTAGCCCCCTGAACGAACCCATATTGGCCGTCTGTTTTAAAATCGGCATTTGTACCATCACTTAGCTGGGTCCCTGCTGACGAAACTGCAATCTCAGAAGCAAAGGTTGAGCTGGTAATTGTAAGATCCGCTGCCTGCACATTCACCGCCATGCCTAGAGCAGCAGTGCCGACGAGCAGGGACAAAACATTTTTTTTCATACTTTTCTTCATTGGTTGTCTCCTCAAAAATTTCACTTCTTTTCTGTACGCTACAAGACACCTTGCATTTATTCCCGTCCAGATGGTCGAGAACAATGAAATACTATGGCGAACTGCCTCTGCTCGCTCTGGCAAGGCCCACTGGCATTGCGAAGTCGATCAAGAGCACTGCCGAATGTTGAACGTAATGTAGCACAGCTGCACAACAAAAGGCAAGGTAAAAATACACAGGCAGGCTACATAAGTTCAGCAAACCTGATTTTTTTACCTAACCAATTAAAATTACATATTAAAACAATAAAAAAGAGCAGTTTCAGGGCCAGTTTCAGGGCCAACAGACGCACCTGGTGCCCTTTGTCTTCTCATTTTTCTGTCCAGCGCAAGGAAAAAGAACCCAAAAGCCCACTGTCTGCCAGAAAAAATCCTCCGTCCTTGGTTGGGAGCCCGAAAGTGAGAAGCTGCCTGCTTTTGTCACTTCTTACCCGTATTCGAGGGGGGAAGATTTAGGTAAAATAACACTAACAAGTCAAAAGTCAAGTAAACAGGCATTGGGAGCAAGGCGCGGCTGCGCGGCCGATGCCTGTAGGCTCCTGAAAGCAGCCCGATTTACCTCTGGTCAAAACCTGGTCTCCCAAGGCTCGGCCTGAGCGCCGCTGCTCTGGTCATCGTTCATGCCCAAGTGCTCCTGAAAGGCCTGGGTAACCGCCTCGGCCTCCTCACTGTTGTTGACAATATAGGGGATAATCAACATAATGAGTTCCGTTTTGGTGACATTTTCTCCATCCACCCGAAAGAAAGAACCAATCAGGGGCAGGTCTTTCAAGAACGGTACCCCGGAACTCTTGGCTGTGGTGGTGGTTGATATCATGCCGCCAAGCATAACAGACCCGCCGTCTTTCAAGCCAAGGCTTGTTTCGATTCTTCTCGTGTAAATACTGGGGCTGGAAAGATCGCTGGTGGTATTCACCTGCGACTCGGACACTTCCTGGGTAATCTCAAGATCAATCTGGTTACCGGAATGAATGACCGGTTTAACCGAGAGCAGCACCCCAGTCTTACGGTATTGGATCTCCTGCACCAGGGAGCTGGTTCCCCCGGTGGCTATATCTGGCGCCGTACTCTGACTGGTGATAACCGGGACTTCACTACCGACATCAATAGTGGCCTCGCTGCCACTTTTCACCATGATTCGAGGGGTGGACAACACACTTATTCTATCCTCGTAGGCAAAGGCATTCAGAGCGGCCACGGTCTGCCCTGCATGATCCAGGATATATTGCATCCCGGAAGCCCCCATTCCCAAGCCGCCCAGGGTGCGAAGCGAGCTGGTATAATCATCATCGCCGGTATCTGGCATCCGAAGATCCTCTACAAGCCACTCAACGCCCATTTCAGCCTGATCATTGAGGGTGATCTCCGCCACAAGCACCTGAATAAGGACCATACGGGGAGGGCGGTCCATCTGCCGGATGACAGGTAAGAGTTCTTCCCATGACTGGGATGACCCTTGGTAAATCAAAGCGTTGCGCATCTCGTCAACCACCAGGTTGCGACCGTTGGCTGGCGCGGCAGCAGGGGCTTCTGCTTTCTCGCCAGCAGGCTGGGCTTTTCCAGCGATGCTCCCTGAAGAAAGGATGGTCCGTAACACCTTCGCCAACTCCTCTGCCCGGGTGTTGACGACCTGATAATAAAAAAACGACTGGTCGCTTTTTGTCTGTACCGGCCTGTCCAGGGAAAGAGCCCAGTCTTCCACATGCTGCAGGATGGCATCTGTGGCGGCAAAAACCAGGATCATGTTGAGGCTGTTCACCGGCAGGACAATAATACTGCCAATGGGGGGCCTGAGACTGGCCTCATACCCTTCCGAATTCAGCACATCAACCAGGGCCTTGGCCAGCTCTTGCGCGTCAACAAACAGTGGTTGTATTTTGAGGGCCAAGTGACCCCGCATGGAAGGCTGGTCCAAGATTCGGATGGATGCCAGAGCCTGGTCAACAATTCTGGCCGGTCCCCTGAGAAAGAGGGCGTTACGGGTGGGGTCCTCGTCAACGTTCAAGTCCTGCCCTGCAAAGGCCTTTCTCACCCAGCCGGCCACGTTGGCATTTCGCACTGCATGCAGGGGCACCAACTGAAAGATGGGCCTGTTGGCCACAGGCACATCGGGCAGAGTTCGCCCGCTGACCAGCAAGGGCGGTTCCCCCACCTTCTCCTTCCTGGCGATGACAAACCGGAGCAGCCTGCCGGCACGGACCATTCCCACGCCATACTCCTGCAGAACCTGAGCGGCTATCTCGCCCAACAGTTTCGGAGCTATGGGCTCTTCTATATGCAGGGTAACCAGATCTTGCTTTGTCCGAAGCTGGGAATCAATCTCGAAATTCCGCTGCAAGATATCGCCATACACCTCCTTGATAAAGGCCGGAAGGGGTATACCGTCAAAAGAGACCTGGACAGGAGGAAGTGTTTCTCCTGGCTCCTCCGCCCCCGGGACTGGCGGGATATAGGCCTCCTGCAGGGGGACATGGGGGACGTCCTTTATACGTTCAGACCGGGCGCCTTCAGTCGCCTCCCCTTCCTGCACCAACTGTAAGGGCTTAACTTTGACGGGTTGTGCGCGCTCCCTCTGGGCAATCCCATACTTTCGCTGGTCAAGATACTGGTTCATACTTTCCTCTTCAAGCTGAGTCATTTTATTGACACAACCTGTCAAAGAAAGAACAATCCAGACCGCAAGGCAGCATGTATACCAGCGGCGGAAGGGTAGAGTGCATTTCATTGACATTCCTCAAACATAACGGCTAGCCTGAATTTCTCATCAGCTCAAGTGGCGCCAGGTTCAGCAGTTTTTGGTACCGCAGTATACTTGGGTACATGGATTACCAAAAGACGGCCGAAGATGACACCGCCTAAGCTGACCTGGGATGAACAGTTTGTAGATATGTACGTACGTCTGCTCAACGGATATCACATCCATCTGTTTTCGTTTTCTTGGCTCGCACCTGAGCCCCTAGGTTCCTGAGCAAGCCGGGCTAGTCCCCGGCAGGCCAATACAGACGCACCGACCGCCGGCCTTCTGCCGCCGTGATCTCGACCTGATCATCCAGGATTTCCTCAATAACCCAACCGTCAGACAAACGGTCTCCCCGCTCATGACGGCGTATCACCCCTTTTGTTTGAATAAGGGCTGTTTTCCGATCCCCAAAGGTGGTTATCCCAACCAGAGACCATGGGGCAGCCGCCACGACCTGCTCCTCTTTGACCTTGCCGGCCCTTTTTTTGCCCCACAGCTCCTCCTTGAGCAGAATCTTGTAGGCGGTGCGATTCGGTTCGCTCATATCCTTCACAATTGGAAAATCGTCTTGTTCAACCACTGCTACCGCCTCTGGCTCCAGTATTTCGGGAACCGGAGCAAGCAGCAAGGCGGCGAGGATCACACCAGCGACCAGGCCTAAAACCACAAGCGCTTTTTTTGCTCCCCAGGAGGGGCCTGCTCCAGATGACTCAGGTCTCATTGGATCGAAAATAAATGGAGAGGGTCATGGTGAAACTCGTTTGTGCCCTGGCTGTAATTTTGAGCGTCTCAATGCCAACACATGTCGCATTGTTTTCAATTTTCAACAACAGATCTGGAATCTTGTACGCCTCTATCGCCCCAATTATCCGGGCGCGGACAAGCCATACCCCCTTATAGCCCCGAACATCCAAGGCTTTTTCCACTTCCGTCCTGACCTGTTGTATGGCCAAGTCAGCCAATATTTTATCAAGCCATACCTGTACTTTGGCCTGGGCTAGACCTCGGGTTTCAGCGACCCAGAGTTTATCCACCAGCTCTTCGTACACGCCTTTTAAGGCTGTCACCTGGGCAGGCCAGCTTTTTTTGCTCCCCACCTTTTTGAGATGGGTATATCGTTCCTGCTCGCTATAAAAGGCAGCTCTGGCGGCATCCCGCCTATGGCGCAGCTCTGTCACCAGAGAAACAGCGATAATCAGCGCGATCAACCAAACCCCGATGCGCAACCTGCTGTTTTGGACATACTCGGAGTGGGCGGACGCCAGGAAGGATTGACTTGTTTTCAGCATTGCTTTGGGATACGACCATTTCTTTGAACAACGATAAAACCCCTACAAATTCCATACCAGACCCCGGAAGGAGACATACCGGGAAGCTCACCTCGGCTGCAGGATCATTTTCAGGCGTAACTGCTCCGACCGCCTGTCCTTTTCAGAGGTCACATCCTTGACCATGGGCAGTTGTCGAAAAAGGTTGACAGCGGTAATCGGATCCAACAAATCTCCTGCCATGCTGATCGTCAAGGTTTCGGTTTGATAATCCCATTCAGCCAGCCTCGCCCCCTGCTTTTGCATCCCCTCGGCAACGACAGCCATGAGTTGCAGCTGCGATACCGGGCTCAGAAGTCGGTTCAGATCCTCTGTCCGCTCAGCGAGGTAGAGCGCTTCTGTGCGCGCCTGGAGAAGCGGCTCTATCTTTTCGCTGTACGCCTCAATTTTTTGAGAGAGCGTTGCTGTTGCAGCCTGCCAATGCCGGGTTGCACTGCCGGTATAGAAGGCCATGAAAAGAACACCCAGCCCGAACAGGGCAAAGGCCGCGCTCTCCAGTCGCAAGGAGGCCGCAGGATCTTTACTGATATTTTTAGCCCAGGGACGCTCCAGATAAACCGGCTGCGCAAGCACCGGAGGCTCCTGAACCGGCTCCCGGTCCAAAGAGAGGAGAAACTGATTCCACTCGGACTCTTTTGGGGCCTCAGGCCACCAGCGGGATCCTGCTAAGGTCCCCTCTGACCATACCTGGCCTTCTATGCCCTGGACGCACGGCACCAGCAGCGAGGCATGCTCCCGCTTCTCAAAAAGCAGTGTTTCCGGGATAATGGGTACCCTGGAAAGATTACTGGCAGACGTTGCCTGACGGCGGAGGACATCGTCCCAGATCCAGACCAGTGCGTGCCCCTCGTGGAGGACTATGTAGCGGCCAGTCTGATCAAAAGGCGACCATTGGACAATTTTGAGATCAAGGAAATTCTTGATCTCCGTCCGAGGAACATCAGCCACCGAAAAACGATTGAAGAAGCAGAGATCCCGTCCCATGACCCACTGCCTCTTCCAGGCAGCACCAGATGATTGCCTGTGCACCCCTTTTTCAGTCTGCACCCACCGTTGAGGTGAAGTAAGAAATTCCTGTATCTGCGGCATCCTCTCTTCCTTTTTTTGCTTGCACCGGAACATCGAACTCGTCGCTTATCAACCAGGGCCCTGTATTGGCTGACGCAGGGTTGAGTTCAAGTCGGATTTCACGCATATATCTACCGCCGTCACTCCATATCTGTATTCTTTGCCAGGGTGATGGCAGCCACTTGACACTCAACACCTCCACCTGAAAGGCCACTCCGCCTGCCAGGGCAACTGCTCGTATATTCCGGAACGGGCTGATACTGCGGGCTGCAATTATTTTCTTTGCAACCGACTCCGTGACCCCGGGGAATGTCTGCAATACCTGTTGGGGGGCAGTATTCAGGTTCGGCACGCCCCCGGAGGCCACGGTTACCATGCGGGGGAATGCGCCGTTCTCCCATAATTGCGGGTACATCTGCCAATCCATAACACGCCTGGCCTCCCAAACGCTGAGGAGCAGCCTGTTGGCCGGAGGAGGCAGCCCTTTTTTTTTGTAATCAGGGGCTTCCGCCCCGTTTAAACGGATCAGATCATCGGAATCCGTATAATCCAACAGTTTGTCGACCAGCGGTCCCCGATCTTGCTGGGGTACACCGAACAAGCCAAGGCAATTCCTCAGGTTGACAGGAGAAACCCCATTGAGATTGAGCAATCCGCCTTCATCCTGGATCGCAAATACGGCCTTGCCCACCCCCTTGTAGGCATGATTATCCAGCAACAGTTCTGAACGTAGGGTGCCTGCCTCAGCATCCCGGAAAACGGTCCTCCCCTGTACATGGGCATCATTTTCCGGCACAGTCAAGCCGCCGAATGTCATCCGCTGGGTTGCCAGCAGATAGAGCAGCACGGCCCTGGTGTTTTCAATGGCCAACAGCTGCTCTCGCTCCTGGGTCTGGATCCAGGCATCTTCCAAGGCATTATGAACCCAGAGTGTAAAAAAACCCGCGACAATGCCCAGGATAGCTAAAACCCACAGGGTCGATGCAAGAACAAAGCCTTTTTGAGAACAAACAACCTGCCCGCTCCTTTTCATCGCACCGCTTGCCCTGGTAGCATTTTTGCATCCAGTCGTCCGGCAATAGCACAGACTATGGACAAGGGCTCGGGCCTGGTGTGTATGGTATAGACAATCGCAGGGGGCAGCTGCGTCACCCGCCTGTTCTTCGGCGGCCACTCGGCATACCGGATTCCATCTTGGTCCAGATAGCTGATCTGCGCCTGGTCCGCCTGCCAGCGGCCTATTGTCCAGTCCAGGTCCTGGTTCTCGCTATAGTGCAGGGTTGTGGTGTCCTTGTCTTGGGCCAGGCGGATGCGGACCAGGGTCGGCGTCCCGGTGGACCCGTTGAGCGGGAAAAACGTCAGCCCCTCAAAACTGCTCGCATCTCCAGAAAAAACGCCCCGCTCCGTTCCGTACCCGGGAGTGAGGGCGGCGGTGACACTTCGTATCCAATACATTTTCAGGCTTGTACGCCCCAGGTTTTCAATGGCCTGCAGGTAACGCATCCTCATCTGCAGGACCTGGGACAACCCCTGCATGAGAATGGTACTGATGAGACTGGCCAGCACCAGAACAACCAGGACCTCCAGCAGGGTAAATCCCTTGTCAGCGTACCCCTGGGGAGGAGTCATTTTGGGTTGCGCCCCTTTGATGATGGTTTCCTAAATTCGTTGGTCGGCACCAGCTCGTTTTTCACCTCAAACCCGGCTGCCAGCACGGTAAATGCCGTCAACTGACGAGTATCTCTGGTCACCTCCACCTCCACCTGATACAGACCTGCTGCATACAGGCTTCCCCCCCCCAGCCGCCCGGCACCACTGGTCAAGGGGACAACAGCCTGGGCTGACCAGCGAATATGCAGGCCGTCCAGCTCAACATCTCCCTTGGGCCGGGCCGTCATGTTGATATTTTTCAGATAGGCGACAGCGTTTAAAAAAGCCTGATTTTCCTGAGAATGCGCTTCCAGTCTGCTCACAGTCTCCAGGGTGGAGTTGAGCAAGTTGAACAAGGCAAGCCCCATGGTGGATAGTAATAACAAAGCGACAATGGCCTCGAGCAGGGAAAACCCCTGGTTGTCAACGGGCGGCCATGCCATTTTTCTGGAGCCTGCCATCGGGCGCATGTATCTGATACTCCACGGCATAGGCCTGGCTTGTTATGGTTATTCGTCCTCCGGAACAAACGCCTTTTGCATTATAGTGGATGGGTTGTTCTGTCTGCAGGGCGATGCCGGACAAAAGTGCCATCATCATCAGGATCAGTAACACCTCCAGCAGGGTATATCCGCTGCCTGCGCTCTTATCTTGGCAGGTAACCAATGTCCGCATTTTCGCCTGAACCGCCTGTTTTTGCATCCGCGCCAAACGAATACAGGGCAAAGGGTTGGTTATCAGCACCTGGAACACTGTATTGATACGCCTTGCCCCAGGGGTCCAGGGGCAGATCATCATCCAGATACGGGCCCTTCCATAAGGTTTTCAGTCGTTCATCCTTGGGAGGTCTTACCAGCAATTCCAGCCCCTCCTCATCATTGGGTATCCGGCCTATATCCAGGCGCATGGTCTGTACGGCGTTTTTCAGCATTTTCACCTGAATCCCGGCTGTTTTGATTTTTGATTCATCAACGCGGCTGAAAAGACGCGGGCCAACCAGCCCTGCCATAAGTCCGATAATAACCAAGACCACCAGCACTTCCAGCAAAGTGAAGCCAGCAGCTCCACGGCCCAGCTTCCTGGAAGAACTCGTCACACCTGCCTTTTGATAACAACGCATGGCAATACCACCTATTGTTTTATTCTGTTTTCGAAAGGTAGAATGTTTCCCTCCACCTCCCCTTATAGTCAGTCATGTATTCTGCATGTTCAGGGTATGCATCGAAATGTTCCGGCCAGTCATACATGGTAACGCAATAGCCAAAATGTTCGGCTAAATAGAGCGTCGCCGCGCGCGATGGCCGGGCAACCAAGGTGTACCCGTCACGGGTCATGGCATCCTGACAGGCCATCTGCTGGTCACCGACCTCATCCTTCAACAACTGTACCACAAATGGGTTCTTATATATCATCCTCGGGTGATTATTGGGGACAACCGGTATTTCGTCTTCGAGCGGGGTCACCTCTGTATCGATGATGACCAGGCGCGCTCCGGTCCGATCGATCATCGCCAGCAACTCTGGATGACGAGTGGTATGATAAAAAAAACCCAAACAGAGAACCACATCAAATTGCTGATTTGTTATGGCAGTAAAGACATCGCCGCAGATAAAATCATACTGTTTTTTCTCCATCCCATAGTGGGCAAAGCTCTGGTGCGCGTTCTCTATAAGCTCCTGCCGTGGCTCTACGCCGGTAACGTGTCGGGCCCCGGCTTGCAGGGCGGCAAAACTCCATCGACCATCATGACTGGCAATGTCAAGTACCCGGCTGCCTGCAATACGGTCTGCATTTTTTTCAATAATCGCACGATATCGGCCGTTCAACCTGTGGGGGAACGGGCTCGTTTCGCTGGTGACATAAAAGCGTTGATACTGATCAAAAAAATTCATTGATGCATCCTTCCAACACGTTCAAGGTCTGGGGCAAGCAGCCCCGGGGGATATACACACTACGATGATACCTCCCGGGTATCCCTGCTCTCAGTGTTCCAGGATCGGTGCGCCAAGGCGCGTTTCGACCCCATGATTCTCCAGGCTCTGCGCAGTCCACATTCGCTGGGACATGCTTTTGGCTCCCTAAAAGCCCCTGGTACACGCTGCTCACAGCACCCACCGCATCCGCTGCCTTCTGCGCTGATGAACAATGGTTCCCCCCATCGCTCCGCCTCAATCCCGTTGCAAAACACCCCTTTTTCGAGTAGTGTTCGCCCGAACATACTCTTTTGGGAGTCTTTTTTGATTGACCCGTTTCCTGCGGTATGCGCACCCTGCGTGCAGGAACGTATCAGCTACCCCCTCTCAGGGGCCAGGGAGCATAACCGTACGAGTCTCAATGGACGCCACCACTCACGTATCCTACTATCCCAACTTCGACTGGTTGCGGCTGATGCTGGCAACAGAAGTTGTCGCCATCCACTCCAATGCAGCGCCTTCGGTCTTCATCAACCCTGTACCGGGTTTTCTTGCCATCAGTGGATTTGTTGTCCTTGGCAGCATCGAGCGAAGAACACCAGGCGCCTTTTTTCTCAGTCGGGCTCTGCGGATTCTCCCCCTTCTCTTTGCATCCTTCCTTGCCGTGGGCATCCTCTACAGCCCAGCTGAGATGCTCTACAATATCCGCTTCTGGATATGGCCCAAAGGCGCCCCGCCGCCCAACCCCGTTGTCTGGACCTTACTGTATGAAGAGGTTTTTTATGCCTTGCTGGTCATCTTGTTCGTATCCGGGCTCTACAAGAAAAAAATACTCCCCGTCCTTCTCTGCAGCATCGTCATAACACTGACGCTCAGCCGGAACTTTTTCCTCCTCCAGAAAACCTGGTACACCCTGGGCTCAGCCTTTTTTACTGGCAATGTCATCTATCTTTTTCGTGGACTCATCTCCAAATATATCAACAGCATCCTTGCTACAGCCTTGTTTGTTCTCGCCGTTGCCGCCGTGTACAGTAATCCATACACAGATATTACACCAAACTCCGAAGCCTACGTTGACCTCCTCTCCTATGCAGCCATGCTGATCTTTGCCATCTCAGGACCACAGTTGCCCAAGGTCCACCTGGATATCAGCTACTCAATATATCTCATCCACTGCTTGGTCTTGGCCCAGCTGGTGTACTTTATCAAACCCGGAACGCGGCTGTTCGTTTTCACCCTCCTTTCCACCATATCCATTTCCTTTGCTTCCTGGTACTTGATCGAAAGACCCATGATAGGGCTGAAGACCAAAATACTGCAGATCAGAACGGCACCCAGTAAAAAAAGGCGGGCAATGCCAACCGGTATGCCCAAAGCTGAACCGCCACAGGCATTGCGTCTGCTGTTGTACAACAGCTGGTTGTCCAGGAAGAAAAAATAAACCTGACCCGGATTTCTCATCATCCGGGTTAAGCCCTCTCTCAATCAAACTTTTGCACCTTTTTCTGCAGCTCCTGTATCCTCTTTTGGCAAACAATATAATGAGGATCCTGGAGGACGGCATTGACTTCCTGCTCACTGGAGAGCGCTAAGGTATGCTTTCGGTCCACCCCCCTCATATAATCGCCAATATAGACATTCTGGCTGAGCCCTTCCCAGTCTGCATTGTCCCTGGTCACTATCTGCAAGAGCAAATAGTAATCCTCCATATATTTCTGATCATCATGATAGGTGACATCCTCCAGATTCACCCGTTCCAGGTCAATCATATAGGAATGCAATGGTGCGTGATTGTCATTGAGAAAATCATCATAACAGTGACCAAACTGATACGCCTTGTGCCTTTGCAGAAACTGCCCCGTTTTGGATAGAAAATCGGTCTGGTACACACGCCCGAAGGCCACGGCTTTGCCAGTTTTTCGCAATCTTTGCGACAACCAGTCATAGGCATGGGGCAGCAGGAGATCATCATAATCCAGAAATGCGGCATACCGGGTGGACACCTCCTGCAAACACTCATTGAGCATTTTCGAGCGGAGATCCCCAGCTCCCCCAGCAGATGCATAATATTTGACACGTGGTCTGGTTCCCGGATACCAGCTGCCCTGTTCCAGCACCTCGCGCAAGGCCGTTTTCTGGGCTGCACTCAAATCCTGGGCAGCGATCATAGGCAGCACTTGACAATTCTGCATGGCCTGCAGACTGCGTAAGGCTCGTTTCAGTTCATCCATTCTGGAAGATCTATGAAATCGAATGATGGTGGTGATCTGGACGACCTCCTCCGGGGACACCGTGCCGGGGGCGGTGACAAAGGCACAGGCATCTACGCAAACAACCGTATTTTTAATCCCCTGGGGCCCGACAGATGCGGAAAATATGGTCAAGGGGGCATCATACAAATACCCCTTATCAACCGTCATGATACCGCTCACCGCCGGAAAAACGATATCGTCCCCATACCTGTTGGCCACCACGGCGACTTCCTCCGGCTCTCCGGCCTTGGTCTCAATCAGTTTCTTGAGGATATCCGAATCAAAAAAAGCAACCCGGCGCACCATGACAATATATTCCGGAACGCCCTTTTCATAGCGATTCTCCGGCAACAGCCTCGCCTGCATCTCGTCATGCAGTAGGTGAAAACGACAGGATGTATAAGAACAGGCGCGGATAAAAGTGTCGATAAACCGCTCCTTGAGAACCGGATCTTCCTGCAGCTGCGCAAGCACCGTGTCTGAGAAATGCACCTGAATCCGTACAGATTCAGGCCATTCTGCCGCCTTGACTGGCCCTGTTTTTGAGTAAGGGAAGCCGGAAAGGGCTCGGCCTACAGCATTTAAATAGGCATAGCCAAACAAGGTGTCCGGTTCCAGATGCGCCCCTTCCGCCCATTCATTCCAGGCATTAATCAAGACAAACCGCCTATCTTCAGGCAGGTATTTCCGGCTGTATGCCATACTGCTTTCCAGCCAGGACTGAAATTTTTCTGGCGTACTGGCGTGGAGCAAAATCGCCTGATCCCCATAGCGTGGCGTATTATCGAAGGTCGTCACCAGGGATCTGAAATACTCAAACCGCTTGGGCTTTGTTTGCTCCATGTACCAATCGGCAACCTCGTCATAGGACAAGACGCTGCCTTGCAGCCTGGTGTAGGCATGCAGTCTGGATTTTTTTTCCTTGACAGCCCCACCTGTCCAATCATGGAGGACCCGTTCAACGCCTGCATCCATGCCAAAATCCACAGGGCTGCAAGCCCCCCTGGTCAGAACGGCCACAACATACGGTTCCTGAACACCGTTTTCCCGGCATTCTTCTTTCCAAATGGTGAGATACTCTCCCGGATCAGGAATCGATGCGGGCCGGTAGATAAACAACATCGGCCTGCCGTCCACAGTCACATAGCGACTGTCTTTAAAAAAAGGTATCAGGTAACGAATAAAGGCCCGGGCATCCTCTGCACTGTATTCCTGACCAAGTAGAATTTCGTCTTCATTGCCATCCCAGGCCTTGGTCCAATTCTCATTGGCCCAGCAAAAACAAAACGGCATGGCAATGTCCGGGTGATCCAACAACATTCTGGCCGGTGCTTCTAAAATCATTTTCCCGGAAAACCAGTAATGATAAAAAACCTGGCCATACACCCCGGCTGTACGCATAAGCTCAGCCTGCTGCTTGAGCACTGCAGGGGAGTCCAGCAGGTAGTACCCGATGTCAGCGTGCGGGGTATGCTGCTGATAGTGCCCTTTAAACAATGGGTTGGCGCTGCGAACTTTTGTCCATTCCGTAAACCCCTTGCCATGCCAGGCATCATTTTCTGGAATAGGATGAAACTGGGGGAGATAATAGGACAATACTTTTATCTCGCTCTTGCCCGCAGTTGCCGAATAATCCCCCCTCTCTTCATAGAATCGGCAGTATTGCGTGGAGTGATCCAGCTCCAGGCGAACGATCTTCCCTGGGAAGGGCACGGTGGAGACCAGCAGCAGACGCTTCAGCACCCTTTCAAGAACGCCGCTGTCAAAATCCTGGTACGCAAGAGGTGCCCTAAGCATGGGCTCCAGGCACTGGGTGCGGGCCCAGAAAAGGGTGTCTGAGGGGAAATCAATGTGATCATACTCCTGCATCGAGGGCCAGCCGTACTGCGCTGTGATTGTTTGGGCAGCCGCATAATCTGCCCCCCAGCCAGTAGCGTTTTTTTCAAAATAATTATCACTCTTTGGAAAGATAATTTTGGTGTCTGCAAGCAGCATAGCAAAAAGATATGCCACCCTTTTGGTAGAGTTGGTCGCAAGCCCAAAAAAATCACCCAGCAAGGCACGGCTGCGTCCATTGGCTGTTCCTGAATCAAGGGTATTTCCAGCACTGAAATGACCGATAATCTCATACCCTGATAACGCCTTGCCATGCAAAACGATCAGTGCGGCGAGATCATACAAGCCATCAGGAACAGGTTGTATAAAGATTGCCCCCAGGCTCCTGATGCTCTCTGTCATCCTCTGAACGAGTGCCTCTGGATCCATATCCTGCGGCACAGAAAGATACAGATCAAAGGCGCCAGGAACACACTGTAGCGCAGAGATGACCTCAGGCACGCTCTCATTGGTATGGATAAAGAAGTGAACAGCCACTTTCTTTGCATCCCCCAGGTCAACGGAGGTTTTTTCTTCGGCAATCGGATCTATACAGCGGGGTATGACAGGGAGGCTCCCCTGCTCTGGAAAGGTTTCCTCTTGGATATCACGCCATATCAAGCGTCTGGACCGTAAAAAATGCGAAAGTGGTTCCTCGTCTCCTAGAGAAGCAGCATATTCTCTGGCATACCAGCCAAGATCAAAGTGCGGGCTTGGGGATTTCTTTTCCCTGCTGCCATGCAGGAGGTAATGCAAAAAGGGGTCGTCTTGCTGGCTTGCGCCATCTGCATTCGTGTATTGGGCAAGATACCAGCCAGCATCAAAATATGGATTGACGCTTCGTTGTTCCTGCATCCCATAGCCCAGATAATGATACAAAGGATTGAAACCGCTGGCCCGGACATCCGGGTATGCTTCGAGATACCAGGCAACATCAAAATACGGACCTGGGTTTCTCCCGGCAAAAGCACCATAGTGGATAAAGTCGGCCAGTGCCCCCTGCGTCGTATCAAGCCCATATTCCTGCGCATACCATACAGGAGAAAAATAAAAATTCGGCTGCCGCCCTTCCTGCTCACCAAAGCGCAGATAATGCAGCAGGGGATTCATCCCTGCCTGTACGACTTCAGGATAGGTGCCCAGGTACCATCTGGTACTGAAATAGGGACTGGGATTGTTCCCCTCATCCGCCCCGTAGTAATAATAGTGATCAATCGGATCCACTTGTACATGCGGATATTGCTCAAGATACCATTTCGTATCCAGGAAAGGGCTGTCCTGCAGCAGACGCTTATAGACCCGGTACTGATACAGTTTGCGCAGATTGCACCGTACCAGGAGGTCTCTCAAGAGCATGAAACCGCTGCTTTTGAGTATATTGTTCGTTTCATTACAAACAAGCGACTGTTCCTGCAGCCGATACTTGAGCTGCAACACGTTATTTTCCGTCTCTGCAAGCCTGTTCCTGATGCGCTCAAGCTCGGCGTCCCGAGCCCAAATCATTTCGTTAAGGGTGTTAATTGTTGTCTTCAGGTTTGTGATGGCAGATTTTTTTTCCCCAATCTCTGACCGCAAAAAGGACACTGTGTTTTCAGTCAGATGCAATTTTTCTTCTGCCAGATGAAGCTTTTCTTCTGCCAGGTGAAGCTTTTCTTCAACCCCCTCTTTCTGATGGATAACATTTTCCAGTCTTCTTGTTATAGTTTCATTTATACCGGATAACTCCTGGATATTTTGTTGCTCCTTCCCTCTCTCTATATTGCATAATTCACAATCTTCATTTTTTTTATCAATGAGATTTAATAAAATTAAATAACGCTCAAACTCATCGCGCCATACTTCACTTTGATTTATCAAGTAATTATCATCATGCCCTCCTAAATCTCTTGCCTCTTTGTATAAAAAGTTATAAATATCTAACGCTAAAGGAGGGCACGTTTTAGAAAGAGTCAAATCTTCTATAGAATATTTTTCATTTCTTAATTTATTATCTAAAAAAAATCCCTGATAATTTTTTAACTCATTAATATCTATTTTCAGCTTAAACTTTTCTGCAATACGCTTTATCTCTCTTTCAGGTGAAGATATTAGTTGATCGAATTCTACAATCACCCTTTTCTCGTATGAGGTATTACAAAGAGATTTTAAAACATGATCAATCCACAAGAGGTAACATTTTTCTTCTTCAAAACCATCCCTTTTTACTAAAGAGCGAACAACACTTAGCGGGTTGCGAATTGCAATAACATAGTGCACATCTAACTGACAATATTCAAAAACCTCCTTCCAAAATTGGAAAAGTTTTGCCACTCTCGGATCCTTGAAAGCAAAAACATCTACCTTGTCAATTTTTCCCCTTAACAATTCTATTGCCCGTAAAAAGAATCCATGCTTTTTCAACAAGGCAACATCAGATTGCTCGATGGGGGTCACAGTATGCCAACTGCTTGATAGAAAAGCTAAGATTTCCTCGTTGAATTCTGTAATATGCCGATCTTCCCAAAACCCTTTTGGATTCATTGGCTCAGCAGCCAGCAATGTATCGCCAAGCTGTACCCCTAAAACAAGCAATCCGCGAGTCAGTGCGCTCGTACCGCTTCTGTGCATCCCCAGCACGACAAGGAGTTTTCTCTTGTTCATTTTCCTCTCTATACAGTTGCCCCAATAAAAAGGGGGGCTGCATCGGCTCCCTTACCCAGGCCCTCTGCGCCCCCGTTGAAGCTTTCATGACGGCTATAATTTTTCCAAGTGTAGCTTGCAGCCAAAATCAATCATACCGGTCGCCGCATTTTCTGTATCAAAATGCACCCTGAACATGGCAATATCAACCAATCGATGCAGGTATGTTTCTTTGCCGTCGACATTCCCCATGACACCAGCATTAAGAAAGAACACCCCGGCTGTTAAACAACACTGAAACAAAAACTCGACAGTATACGTCTGCCCGGCAGCAACATAGGAGAGGGTATCTCCAGCTGACTTGGTTGCAGCTGTTCCCCCAAGCTCAATACCTGCTTTTGTTTTTATCAGCATCCCAAAACGCACATTGGAGGCACTCCGGGTAAACGTAACCGTATAGCTGAACGTATATTGTCTGCCGGAGACGATGTTGTTCACCTGTACACCCCGCACGGTACGAATGGCTGGAGCATCAATCACCGCAGCAAACTGCTCGTACTCTATGGTGCTGCTCGGAATCAAATGAGGATCATACACCTCCAGGGGATCCTCATTGAGGGGTTCGTCAGCCTGCGGGGCAATCTGGGGGGACGTATTAGCAGGGCCGTCCTTCTCTTGCTCGTCTTCTCCAGACACCTTCCCAGAGTTGGCGATGATCGTCTCTCGTATGCCAGCAACTTTCTCCTGGGGTGCATACAGTAACTTCTGATACGCGCCCACAATATCCTTGGGATGACCGACTGCTAATTTCTCACCAGCATCAAGGAGCAGAGCCCGGTCGCACAGCTCAACAATAGAGCCTCCAGAATGAGAAACAAAAAGGATGGTTGCCCCACCTCTTCGAATCTCCTCAATTCGGGCAAAGCATTTTCGCTGAAACAACTCATCCCCCACAGAAAGGGCCTCGTCAACGACCAGGATCTCGGGGTCCACATTTATCGCTACGGCAAACGCCAGCCGGACCAACATCCCGCTGGAGTAGGTCTTCACGGATTGCTCAAGGAATGAACCAATTTCAGCAAAGGAGGCTATAGATTCAAATCTCGAATCGATTTCCTTTCTGGTTAATCCCAAAACAGAGGCATTCATGTATACATTCTCCCGCCCCGTGAAATCAGGATTAAACCCTGAGCCAAGCTCTAATAAGGCCGCTATCCGCCCATTGGTGTACACATTGCCTGTGGTCCGATTCAGAGTACCACAAATCAACTGCAGTAGAGTTGATTTACCGGACCCGTTCCGACCGATTATTCCTACGGTCTCACCTTTTTCGATGATGATGGAGACATCTCTGAGGGCCCAAAACTCATGGTAATATTGCCGCCGACCTCGCATCAGCATCTGCATGAGCCTGTCCCGAGGCTGGTCATAGATCTGATAACACTTTGACAGATGCTCTATACGTATTGCAACATTAGACGACATCAGGACGCCCTTTTGGCTGCTGGCAGCATGAACGATTGCTCACAACTCCTGACTCGGCACTTTGCGTACAAAGCTGTCCTTGAAGGTCAGCAGAACCCACCCTGTTTAATATCTCATAGAGGTTATGCATATTAAAGATATATCTGCGCTCCAAGTATTCATATACTGCAAGGTCCCTGCATGCCTGAACCTGGATAAAGGATATGCTTTCCAGGTGACAGGCAGCAAACCCACTGTTCGCTTGTCCCTGTGAACGGTGACCACGGTGATGACCTGACGACTTGTCCGGGCCGGACTGGCCGCTGATAAACACAGCTCAGACAGTCCAGGTAGACTCTGGACAGGGCCTGGAGCGGTTGACCCAATAACCGCTGGTGTTGCAAGGGGCATAAAAGAAAAGAAAAAACAGGCATCGATTCAAGAAGGTATTGCCGAGCAATCTGTCACGCTCTCATTGCACACTAACAAATGCGCAGTATACCATGTCCCCCCAGACATGGCAATCTCGTTGTGGTTCCTCCAGCCTGACCTCTTCGCTTCGCAGGCTCTCGTTCAAAGGCCTGTTGAACAAAAAGCTCTCCTGATATCATATTAATGGAGCCCGGGTTGCTGATGAACATTGTACCGGAGTGGGCAATTGCTCCAGAAAACCACATCCATCTGGTTTCCTCTCTTTTTCAAACAAGACAGAAGGTTCATCAGAAATCAGGGTAAACGGTGCCAGGAGCTTGACATTCAAAACCCAATAGCCTAATTCTCATTATCAACAACAATAGCCACACCTGCAGGCGTACCCACAAAGAAGATGACCAACAGCCCCTCAACACCATACCAACGCTGGACACGCCCCGCACCCGAAGGCTTCAGCAGGGCTGCTCCTGGTTCCTTCGCGAAGTCAGAACAGTGACTTTAAAAAAAACGCACCTCTTCACAGGACATGTCACTTGCTGGCTCAACACCAAACCCTGTTCACACCTCTCCCGCCATGGAGGAGGAGCAACCATGAGAGAACCAGGATGGCTGGGGGCAAAGACCTCAATCCCAATTCCTGATGAATCGCGGTGCTGATCGGCGCGCGGGGTCTGGTCAGGTACCTAGTTCAGGAGCGGAGCGCTGGGACAAGGTACCTGACGCAGTCAGCGCCGTGAATATGGAGTTGAAATGGAAAAGAGAAGGGACATACAATGTACAACGAGGTAATATAAAAGAAATTGCAATACGAAAGCTGAAAGAAAAAAGGATACCTTGATGATTTGGACAGTTATGCAAAAAATGAGTCAAAAACTGACCCTGGCCATTCCTGCAATGATGCTGGCAGGCTTTCTTTTTGGTCTTGTCATGGAGGCCGCTTTTTTAAAAAATCTTATCATTCCCTTCACCTTCTTAATGGTCTACCCCATGATGGTGACGCTGAATGTCCAGAAGGTCTTTGAAGGCGGAGATGTCAAGGCCCAGGTGCTTACCCAGTCCATCAACTTTGGCGTGGTCCCTTTTTTAGCCTATTTTATGGGCCTGCTCTTCTTTACAAACCAGCCCTATATGGCCTTAGGATTGCTTCTGGCAGGCCTTGTTCCGACCTCAGGCATGACCATTTCCTGGACCGGATTTGCAAAGGGTAACCTGGCCGCTGCTGTCAAAATGACGGTCATCGGCCTGACCATGGGCTCTATCGCCACACCTTTTTATGTCCGCATGCTCATGGGCACAACCATTGCAATTGACATGGCTGCCATTTTTAAACAAATTGTGGTCATTGTCTTCTTACCCATGGCAGCCGGTTATCTGACCCAAAGAGTTCTGATAAAAAAATACGGCCAAAAAGGCTTTACGACATCGGTGAAACCCAAATTTCCCCCACTATCCACCCTGGGGGTTTTGGGTATCGTGTTCATTGCCATGGCACTGAAGGCCCAGGCAATCGCGGCCGCCCCCGGCATGCTTGCGTACATCCTTCTTCCTTTGTGCATCATGTACGGATTCAACTTTCTTTTCAGCAGTTTTGTGGGCAAACGATTCCTGCCACGGGGGGATGCCATTGCCCTTGTGTACGGATCAGTGATGCGCAACCTGTCCATTGCCCTTGCCATTGCCATGAACGCATTCGGTACACAAGGAGCCTCGGCGGCCCTGGTGGTGGCTGTGGCCTATATCATTCAGGTCCAATCGGCTGCCTGGTATGTCAAATTGACCGAGAGAATATTTGGCCCGCTCGCCCAAGACGGTGAATAACGGCCACCACCGGCCGCCAAGCCGGGGTAGAGTCCAATGATGCCATGGATGCTGCCTTACATCTGCTGTTTTTTCAGGTTGTTGATCCTGCTATAAATAATGGCCACCTGGTTAAGCCGCCATGATGAAACCATGGGTGCTCAAGGAGAAAAAGACGATTCTGATTTCCAACAACAGGCTGATGAGATATCTAGTTACTCCTCTTATCTTGCACCAGACTCAGGAGCATATTAATTTTAAGAGATATTTTCTCTGCCGATACTTCCGGGGAGCGGACAACTCCAAGATAATATCCTTGTATCGGGAAAACGTGAAACCCCTGATCATTTCCATGGGTAAAGCTGAAAGCTTTACAATACGCAGATCCTAATATTTTCATTATACTCAGAGCATAATTATTGCAAATAACTAACAAAGATGAGTACTTTTCCGGATTTTTTATGCGATGGGCCACAAGGCGGCCATCCTTTTTGACAATCATACTCCCCTTGATTCCCTCTATTGTGTTGATACGCCGCAAAAAATCATTGACTCTCGCCATCCCATCACCCTCTTACATATTTTGATATAATAGGTGCCATCAAAGCGTTGAAGCGTTTCGTCTGTTCAGGAGTACTGAGTTCCTGTTTCAGTAACTCAACAAGGGCGAGTATATCTCTCACCGTGGAATGCCCTTGCTCCCTCCAAATCGCAACCGAATCATCAAAAACAATATCCGCCATAGGGCCTACAATGCTCGGGAGTTGTTCCTTGATCTGGTTTAAAACCCGAACAACATTGCTGTCAGGCTGCGGGACTTCATTCTTGGGAGCAACCTTTTCAGAAGCGGCGATTGCCCCCTCTATATCAACGCCTTGTATTTCCTGATGAAAAAGATTTAACGACATCGTGACCAGATTTTGATTAAAATCTGGGTCACAGACGAGCAACACTATGATATTATCTTCCAGTTCTCGAACAACAAAGACTGACTCGTCATACTGGAGGACAACATCGGTAAGATCTTGAAAAGTCATCTTGCCAGCATTGACAATCTTGACCAGCAGCTTGCCCATTTCCAAAAGCTTTTCCTGATTAAAAACGCCAGGCATTTTTGAAATCAAGGGACCTTTCTTCTTATGGTATATACAGACGCCAAAAACTCCTGATAAATCTGTTAGGTCGTCAAGCAAATCTTTCATCTATATCGACCTCCTATAATAGGATTTATTGAATATATTTTACCCATATGATAACAAAGGACTAATTATAGTTTTTATATAAGGCTCTACAAATTGGAAGGACTTTCCCTTCTTAAGGATTACTACTATGGTGTAATTGTTAACAACATATAGTAAATAAGTAATCCTTCTGGATGTAGTAAAGCGTATTTCCCTGCACCTTCCAAGATCACATCTTTCCTGCAAAAGGACCAAAAAATGCAGAAATATTGCAGGGTCGAATTCATCTACGTCCATATTGTCGGCACCAGGAAGGTCCACCTTACCGCGTTGATCAAACAGGAGGAAATCGGCAACGGCCGTATGGGCCCGCATCTTTTTGCTAAACAGTTCCCAATCAATACCATCGTCATCCGTGCTGCTCTTTTCCTGACGGCTGTCAGGAAGGGAACCGTCGGCCTCACCCAATCGGGTCGTGTTGTCCCGGCCTTGCGCGCCTTCGTCTTTTTGGTAGTGCGCACGTAACAGGAGAGCCTCCAAGGTGATATCGATAGGACCATCTTTCTTATAGTTGGTGGTGTCGAGTTCTATGCCTGCATTTTCCCAACACACTATATGACTGGCAGCGACTTCCCCTGTATAGTTCTCATATTCAGCGTCGATCAAATTCCCTTCTAAGAAAAAAATATAGCCAACCCTATCATCTGCATTGACTTTCAAGGTACAGCTTTTCTTTTCAATTTGCAGCAATTGTAAAAAAGCAGCCAAGGGTATTCCCTGAATATAGCTCTTCGATTCTTTCTCAAGGCCATCTGTCAGGGCCTTCTCAATCGTTGCCAAGTCCAGAGGTTTTTCCAGATATCGTATCGCTCCGTATTGAGCCACCTGAGATTCTATCTCCGATGTGCCAAAAGCAGTCATGATAACCACCGGTAAACTTGGCCGATTGCGGCTGACCCAAGCGATAAGTTCAAAGCCGTTCATCTCCGGCATTTCCAGGTCGGTAACAAGCAGATCAATTTCTTCTTCCTGTAAATACCGGGTCGCTTCAATCCCATTGGTGGCCGTTATAATCCTGTATGTATTTTCATGCACACTCAATCCATCCTGCAGGGAGAGCAGAAAGGATTGGTCATCATCGACTATCAGTACCTTTTTCATAGCCAAAAAGACTGTTCCTTAAAAGTATTGGATCATTGTTTTTGTTGTGCAGCTCCATCTTCACCTCTCAAACGTTCAAACACTGTGCAGACGAAAAATGGCGCCCAATTAGATGGTAGACCAACGGTTGAGCAATGGTGTACCAACACCACAACTCAGCAAACGAAATATGAACCGGGCTGTGGTACTGTGGGATATCCCCCTGGAGGCGGATCATTCGCGGATTGCTCATCAGCGCAGGCAGCGCCAGCTTCGAGCGCTTCTGGCACCTCCCTCTACCTGGACACAGGTGTTGCCATAACCCTGCCCAAGATAATACCGCCCGGGCTGAGCTTTGGTGCCCATTGTGTCACAATTTGAGCCTGCTCACGATCATCACACCCCTTTATTTTTCCTCAAAGAAAGATGGGACAACACCTGCAAGCATACATAACGCCCGCAAGCTGCCTGCATGAAAGACTCTGCGGAAAAACCTCTTGAGCCAAGGGTGTTCGTATCCGCTTTCTAAGGTAGAATATTTCTCTCTGCTTCCTGAGACAGGCGCCTCGCCTACACACAGGCTCAGTCAAAAAGCAAACAGTATATTGGCAATGGGAGTTCAGGCCATGGCTAGACCTATGGTGACACAGGTACCTGTACCCACTTGACTCTCAATTTCAATATCACAGCCCATAAGAGTCAACAGTCTCTTGGTGATAACAAGGCCGAGTCCACTGCCGCCTGGTTTGCTGGAAGAAAAAGGTTGAAAGAGCCTCTTTATTTGATCAGGAGGTATACCGCATCCGTTATCGCGCACGAACAAGCAAGGGCGTTCTTCTTTCAGCATCATCCGTATCAATATCTGGGGCACCTCCACACCGGCAAGGGCATCGGCAGCATTGGACACTATATTAAGCAGCACCTGATTCATGCTGCGAGGATCTATTCGTACGTACATATCCTCTCCCGGGGCTTCAACGCCCAGTACAATACCGCGGTTCTCCAGATCCATATATACCAGCGACTGAAACGCCTTTATAAAGTTGAACAGGGAAACCTTGGTGAGATGCACCACCTCAAACATGCTGAAATTTTTTAGCGATTGAAGAAGATACTCCATCCGTCCAATATCCGCTAAACTGCGATCTATGTATTTGAGTACTGTTTGCTCAGGAAATCTATTCAAATTTTGTTTGAGCACGCTCAACGTCATTTTAAGACTGTTTAATGGGTTGCCTAGTTCATGACGTATGCCTGAAAAAACAAATCCCAGATTATCAACACTGTTCGCTGCCTGGGCAACACCTTCCAAGCGCCTTCTTTCGGTAATATCACGTATAAATACACAACAATATTTCTTATCTATCTGGTATATGGAAAAACCAAGATATTTGTTTTCCAGCTCCACAGAGCCCGTTATAGTACCTGTCAGCATGGAGCTGAGCGTTTGCCCATCGCTACGAAGAAAAGTATTATACAGCGCTTCAAAATCGTCACATATTGATTGATCCCCTACCACATGATAAAAAGCAGGGTTACTATACTCTATGTTTGCATGTTGCAAATCCAAAACGACAATGCCAACATCTATTCTATCGAGGATCTGATTTAATCCCCAGCTCGTCTCACTATGCATTGTAAATGTCACAGCAGTATGCACCTCAAAAGCACTGGTGCCCTCTGCTTCAGTAGTATGATCTATCCTAACCCAGAGTTTTCATCAGCTCAGGCGACGCCAGGTTCGGGAGTTTTTGACACCTCGTTCTACCTGGGTATATGGGTTGCCAAAACACTGCCCAAGGCGGCACCGCCTGGGTTGAGCTTTGGCAAACATTGTATCGCGATGGTCCTCTGTTCAGGAACAACGCATCCATCTCTTTTGTCTTTTTTTCTTAAATGCAACAAAATAGTCATGAGATATCTGGGCTACGATTTCTTCTCACGACCGTATGGAAGCGACAAGAAAAATGTCTGTCCATATGAATAGCTTGCCCCAGATGACTAGGAAAATCAAGGAGAAAAGTCTGTTGGGAAAAAGATGTACAAGGCATTCAGGAATCGGACCGGTCTCCATGGTTCAGGGTGGGTTGACCCAAATTTCTCCTCAGCTCAGGCGATGCCAGATGCACAGTTTCTGGCAGTATATGAGAGGGCCCTCTCTGGGCTGCCCGTTGGGGAACAGTTTATCGAAATGCATGACGCTTAGGGATATCACATCCATCTGTTTTTGTCTCTTTTTTCTTAAACGAGACAAAATGTTCATGAAGTATCCGGCCGATAGACTACAAGTGCTATCCCGCCTGCGGACAAATTGGAACCTCCCCGCCATCCAGAATCAGGACCGTGGCCAGCACCTTGGAGGATAAACAGAATAAGGTTGTGCTTCTATGATAATTTTAGTTGCTATTTTTGGTTTGCTCATCTTTAATGAGAGTTGCTCTCGGCGGGGGAGGGATACCATATTGGTCATGTACCACCGGGCGGGCCAAGAAGTTGGCTAACTTGAGCGATGTACTCACACCCAATGCCTCGTCAAAGGCGAAAACAGGGCTGTGTCCATGGCTTTGAGCCACACTATGAAAAGCACGCTCTCTTATCGCCTCACCTATACAACCGTACTTATCATCTGCAGGTTACAATATGAGCCAATTACAACGACTCAGCGACCGGATTATCAGCCGCGTCAACGTTAATCTAGAGGAGTTCGCCTTCGACACAGAACCCTTTGTCAAAAATGCGCTTGATCACGAAAAAATGGTCGATTTCTATGCATTTTACGGCATTACTTCTCTTCATCCTCTCTATTTTAATTTTAAAAATTCCAATATCGCAGGCAGTTATTTTTTAGGAAAATGCTACGTGGGACGATCCGCGATTTACAAGAGCGATATCAGGGGAGATGAACTGAAAAGAAAAGGCGACTGCATACGAACGGCAAAAAATATCCCTCTTGTTGAAGATGAAATGATTTCCATTCTGGACAGTCTGTTGTATAAAACCCTCGTCCACAGTAATTCCCACAACCCAGAAAGCCCGGAACTCTTTAGTATCCGCAACACCATTTCCGCCCACTACGCCAACATACACGGCTCTACTCTGGAGGGCTGCTTTTTAGGACCCTTTTCCACTGTGGATCTCATGAACCTGCATTCGTGTATTATTGGAGAATTTTCCTATATTCAGGTGGGCGAACTTTTTCATCGTAAAATTGACCCCGGTACAGTCTGGATCAAGAATCCTTATTTTGAATTTAAGTATAAATTTCAAAAAGGTATTCTTGATAACTTTGTGGGGATAGACGAGGCTCATCAACCCCGGGGGGTGATGTATGATTTTGTCAAGTCACGGGATCAGGATTTTGAAAAATTATTCGAGGTCATGCATTTAGAGCCCTTTGATGTGCCTAATACCTCGGCTGTCAACCGATATGCACGCATCAAGGGAAAAACCATCATTGGCGAAAACGTTTTGGTGGCCCAGAGATCCTTTCTCCAGAATGCAACCATGGGTAACGGTTCCAATGCCCAGGAAAACTCCTATATTATCGATTCCGTTCTCGAAGACAATTGCATTACCGCCCATGGGGGCAAAATTATCAATGCCGATGTCGGTCAGGAATGCTTTGTAGGATTCAACTCCTTCTTGAACGGTCGACCAGGGGCCCGGATTCGCATCGGCGAAGGCTGCATTATCATGCCCCACACCATTATTAATCCAGATATAGAGATACACATTCCCTGTGAACATTTAGTTTGGGGATACATACAAACACCCGAAGACCTGGCCACAAACATCATTCCGCTGGATGCTCTAGCAGATGTCAGAGAGAGTATTACCATTGGGAAAATGACCTTTTCAGGGAAAGGATCTGTGTTTATTGGATCGTTCAAGGATCGGCTCCAACATATCCTTTTGGACAATGGCGCCTTGTTTAAGGATGGACAAAACAGGGGCCATGCCCAGGATGACCAAAATATCTCCTACAATATTATTCAGCCTTATCGAACAGGGGAGCGAAAGGGTCTGTATCCATCCATACGGATAAAGCCATAGAAGTGCCAGGACATCATTTCTCTCCCTCGGCAATGAATGCCAGGAAGAGATGCAGATACCAGCAATACCTGGAGGACAGAACCAGTCGAAAAAGTTGGCCTGCTTTTTGCTTGATAAAAAAGAACTGCACTATTTTTTTATCAACTCAAGAGGATATATGAAAAAAATCACCTTATTTGCCGGCTGTCTCCTGGTCTTGTGTCACCCCCCTCTCATCATGGCTGAACAGGGCTCCATTACCACTGGCGCCAAAATAGGCACCCTGGGTGTAGGGGGAGAAATGCATGTAGGATGGAACGAATATATACACCTCCGCAGTGGAGTCAATTTTTTGAATTTTTCTTTTGACTCCACTATCTCCAACATCGATTACGAAATGGAACCGGAGTTTAAAAACGGTTCTGTTGTTCTGGACTGGTATCCCTTTGGAGGGGCTTTCCGTCTATCCGGCGGTCTGTTCATCAATGACAATACCATAACCCTGACAGGCAAGCCCCGCAGCGATTCGGAGTATTGGGCTCTTATCCCGGAAGAATACAACTCGCTTGTTCCCCTTGTATCGTCTACACGTATCCATGGTTCGGTTGACTTTAACACCCTGAGCCCATATATCGGTATCGGCTGGAACAGCAACACCAAAAAAACCAAAGGGTGGGGCGTGGCTTTTGAGCTTGGCGTGCTCTACCAGGGCGCCCCGGAAGTCTCCCCCTTAACCGCCAGCGCCAATGAGCCGCTGAACGTTCTGGCATCGCATCCGACTGTCACCTATTATCTAGAGTCAGAGCGCCAGCAGATTGAAGATGATCTGGAAGATTTTGAATATTATCCCGTTGCCACTCTGACCCTGAGCTACACGTTTTAGTCCGGGTTGCTCATCAGCTCAGGTGGTGCCAGGTAGGGGAATTTTGTACCTCATTCCCCTTGGGTATAGGTATTGCCAAAAGACTGCCGGGGATGGTACGGCCTGGGCTGAGCAAGGGTAAACAGTTGGTCGAAATGTGAGCCTGCGCACGGGCATTCCATCCATATGTTCGTCTCTCTTTTTTCTCAGATCAGACCCAATGTTCAGGAGATATCCGGATTCGTCGGCATTTCTTGGGTGAACACTTTCTTCTGTTGACAACAGAGAGCCCAACATACAGCCATCGTACCATTCCAGCGTGATCACATCACGCACCTCAACAACAGAACAGAATACATCCTCTCTATGATCAGGACCTACTTTGGTGGACACCCTGGCGGTATCGTGTCACCATGAGCACCTTTACATTTGCCGACAAAAGATTACTGTTTGTCCACCTTGGAAGAAAAACGTGTATGCGCCAAAAGGATGACCGTGCGAAAAGAGGCTTTGTTTTCCGGTCCCCGAAGAGGAGACCAATACATGGCCAACAAATCTGATAACGAAACAAAGCGAGACTTCGACTGTACTGGTTTGTGGACCCACGACGCGGTGGCTGGAAGAGTCCGATTCTTTGCCATTGACTATGCGCACCTGCATGGGCAATGGGACAGCAACCGTCAGCCTCTCAACCGTCATGGAGCCGGGCTCTCATAGTTCTTCCCCCAAAACGTACATTTTTTATTGTGAGGCACGGATGGAGCACCTTCTCGGTCAACTGGAGACAACATTGCAGACATCTCTTCTCCTCTCCTTGGGCATTGCCTATCTTGGAGGACTGCTGGCCAGCCTGACCCCCTGTATTTATCCCATGATACCAATCACAGCCGGCGTCATCAGTCACTCCAATCTGGGCGGCTCGCGAACAAGGGGATGCCTCCTTTCTCTAGGCTACGTACTGGGCATGGCCGTAACCTATGCCGCACTGGGTGTTTTTGCCGCTGCCACTGGTCATCTTTTTGGCTCAGTACACGCAAATCCCTGGACCCTGCTCCTGGTTGGCAGCCTTATCCTGGCCTTTGCCCTCAGTATGCTTGATGTCTTTAGCGTACCAACTTTTTCGACCTCCTTGAGCAGCAGATTGCGAGGCATACCCGGCGTATTCATCGCCGGTATATCTTCCGCGCTTGTGGCCGGACCATGCACGGCGCCTGTTCTCGGAGTCTTGTTAACCTATGTTGCCTCTACCCGGAATCTCTTGACTGGCGGGCTCCTGTTGTTTGCCTTCAGTGTGGGCATGGGAACCTTGCTTTTGGCCGTTGGTACCTTCTCCAGCTTCCTGGCTGCCATTCCCAAGTCAGGAGTCTGGATGATCAGGATTAAAAAATCCATGGGCGTACTGATGCTGATTTTGGCCGAGTACTTCTTTGTGAAAGCAGGTACTTTCCTTATTTAACCCGAACTTCTCACGATTTTCCTGACCGTTGACAGCAGCGGTTTGAAACAAAACATGCATGGGCAATGCGGGCACCTCTTTACCCGCAATACCATGCTCTATCTAGAAACCCCAGTTAAGATAACAAAAGGCTAGTCAATGAAATCGCGTTTCTTTTCAGTATTTCTCTTTGTTGCATGTCTCGCACTTGCTGCCCCCTCGACCGGATTATCCGCCGAGGTCGGCCGCCAGTTGCCCTCATTCCAGGCAAAAACCATGGCTGGTACAACCTTTGATATGGACGCCATCATCGGCAAGAAAACTGTTATGCTGGTTTTCTGGGCCTCCTGGTGTCCAAGCTGTAAAAGCGAAGTTCCCCGCATTAACGCCCTGGTAAAAAAATACAAACCACAGGGTATGGAATTCATTGGTATCAATATCGGCTCCAATGATTCCCCCAAACGGGCCAGGGCATTTATGAAAAAATATAAAATGGCCTATCCTGTTATCTTTGATAGGTCTGGAACCATCAGTCAACAATACCGAGTGCTTGGAGTTCCGACAATCATTGTTGCCGACAAAAGCGGCACCATACAATTTAAAAATTACGGGGTCCCCAAGATAACGGACAATGTGTTCAAGATACTGCAGTCGAAATAGCACCAAGGGCAGGATGACGGTGCAGCTGCTCCCCTGGAAGACAGCCGCCAAGGAGCACCTTCAACGGAAATGGCTGCTCCCGAATTTCACTTCCAATGGGTTCGTCAAAAATGATGGAGCAGCAACTTCTCCACAATGGGCACCAATCATCAGCTCAGGCGGTGCCACCTGAGCTGATGAACAATTCGGGTTCAGCCTAAGGGGAGTGAGCCCAACAAGATGCCCTCTGAAAGACTCAGAAAGAGGAACTTGGCTCAGGGCTCTTCTTCAGAGGTGACAACCGGATACGCCTCTTGCACCATTTCAGGAATGGTCTGGGGACGTCCGGTTGCAATATTACAAAAAATAAAAAGGGTTGCCGCCCTGGCAATAACGGTATCATCAGCAGGGCGGTAAAACTTGAATTTACGCAACGTCCGAACTTTTTTGAACTCAGAGACCCATGTGTACACCTGCAACAGGTCACCGGCATAGCTTGAGTGGCAATATTCTATGGTATGGCTGCGAATAATCCAGGCAGCCCCCAACTCCATATATCGCTCATAAGGCCAGCCAAGTTGTGCAGAATGGTGGAGGGCAGCTTCCTGCATCCACTGCACATACTGCACGTTCCCAGTATGGCCGTTGACATCTATGGCGGACCGGGGAACTTCTATTTCAAGGGTACCAACGGGAATCATTCAGGCAACCATGCTCGAGTTGTCATACTATCAAGATTGTGTCCGGTTGCCGCCTGCAGTCTTTGCCTGGCCAGATGGTAGGAAGCCACGGACTGGGCCAGACGACCATAGGTGGCGGTCAAATCCCGCTGGGCCTCATTGAGGCGGACAAGAGAAGTTTCACCAGCTTCGTACTCATTCTTTGCAAGGTCTCGGTTTTCTTCCACCAGTTTAACACTCTCACGCTGCAACCTGACCTGCTCCTTAGCAGCCTCCAGCAGGGCGATATTCTGACGAACCTCTGATGCCACCAAAGTACGCACATGAGCCAGGGTATATTCGGCCTCGCGTTGTGCCTGTCTGGCTTCCAGGAGCCTGGCCTTGTCTGCGCCGCCAGCAAACAGGTTCCATTGCAGTTTGAGGGCTATGGAACTCCCGAAATCATCGTCGGTAAAGCCCACATCTTCAGTCCGATCCCCGCTGACACTTCCTGCCAGGACAACAGTGGGATACAGGGGGGCCTTGGCCATCCCTGCGCCAGCCTCTGCCTGCTGAACGAGTTGTTCCAGCTGGCGAACATCCGACCGTCTGGCAAGGGCATCTCTGATGAGCCCGTCCACATCAGCAACAGATTCTTCCAGGGTGCAATCTTTCTCCAGAGACGCCAGCCGGATATGGGCAGGCAAGAGAGCATCGGGCAGCCCCATCAGGGCAGCAAGTCCATAGCTCGCCGCCTCATGCTCACGCCTGCTGCGCATCAGGCTGGTACGCGCGGAGTTAAGCTGCACCTTGATATTCAGGACATCTCCCCATGGGCCAGCCCCTACATCGTACCTGTTTTGCGCATCTTCCAGCTGGCGCAGATAAAAGGCCTCGTCCGCCTGGGCAATATCCACATTGGTCTGCGAGAGCTGGGCATTATAAAAAGCTTCCGCCACCGAGGTGACGAGCAGCCGCTGGCTATTCACCCATGCAGCCTGCGCGCTCTTCTCGCCATATTCAGCCATCTGCTTGTTGAATTTTCTATAAAAACCGTCAAACAGAATCCAGGTCGCCTGCAGCCCAGCTCCAAAAACCTCCTTGTCCTTATCAGCCGTGCCTCCCGCAAGCGAGGCCATCAGCTCCATGCTCTCATAAGTGATGCCAGCCAGCCGTTGGTGCTGCGCAAAGCCTGTGGCATCAAGGGTCGGCCACCAGGCTGCGACAGCCTGACTGACCCGGGCTCGGGCCTGTTCAACCCGGGCCTGCGCGGCCCTCAGATCCGGGTTGGCCGCAAGCGCCAAACTCTGGGCAGTCTGCAGAGCGAGCACCTCTATAGAATCCAATACGGCCTCCGGTTTTTCTTCCGCCTGCGGAGAGACCGCAAACAACAAAATGATAACGGCACTCACCGCAACGCTATGTAGTCTCTTCATGAGTACTCCAGTAACTTTGATTATGGTATTGCCAGCCCGCATTGCTCATCTGATACCTTTTTCACAGACCAAAGCGTAGGACATACTCCTGTACCAGGCTGCCGTAAACGGTCTGCATCGCGGAGTCTGCGAACTCTTTTCGTATTCCGAAAAGGGTTTTCTCTGAGTTGTTTCAAAAATAATCCATCTTTTGAGTCTTGACAAATTGTATCTCGTATTCAAACAGGTTCTGTCAAAAACGAGAAAAGTCATCCATCCTCATGGAATCTGTCCCCTGTGTATTGCCCTTGTTGTCCACCTGTAAACGCTTTCAGGCTACCCAGATTTGGGAGATGCGCTCTTGGCAGCCCCCAGGGCTTTCTCCTCAGCTCAGGCGGTGTCGGGCTCGGTAATTTGTTGTAACGCATTATGCTTGGCTTGGATATCGGTGCTGCCAAAAGACTACCGAAGATGGGCTCGGATGGGCTGGCCTTTGGTGGACATTTGGGCAAAATGCGACACAATGTTCATGGGAAATCCGAACTCAACCTGCATACTCGATTTTTACCACGAGAGCCGGGCGCTATAAACCTCTTTTTTCAGACTCCCTGCGTTGTTGAGCACTCACCGCTGGCAGGGTACCTGTCTGCAGGTGCATCACAGGAAAAGAGTATGCCTGCCGTCTTCCTTCTTTTCTTTCGCGTGCAAACACCGTACACTGCTTTCTCAGGCCTGCCCGAGTAAAAAAGAGACAGCAGGACATCTTTGCCTTTTGATCCGTTTTTTCCTGAGGATATCAGCAATCCACCCATGAACACCAGAAGCCGTTCCCTCTGCCTGGCGGAAGCAGGCTCCCTGCTCACGTTGACAGGCCCAATCATTATTGCCCAAGTATCCCAGACAGCCATGGGTGTGGTGGACACTATCATGGCCGGTTGGGCCGGTAAAAATGACCTGGCAGCGGTGGCCGTCGGTTCGAGTATCTTTACCCCGCTTTTTCTCTTTCAAGTCGGCTTGCTTTCAGCCGTTGTACCGCTTGTCGCCCAGGCCCACGGTGCAGGCGATACGAAGACCATGCACCGGGCCATGCAGCAGGGCTGCATAATCGGGCTGTTTTCAGGGGTACTGCTTATGCTCTTAATCAACCACCTGCCGCTGGTCATGGCATGGATGGATGTCAGCTCTGAGTGTATTCCGCGTACCAGGCAATACCTGTTCGCCATCTCTTGGGGATTTCCGGCATCAGGTCTGTTCTTTGCTCTCAGAAACGGAGGTGACGGGGCAGCCCTGCCACGGCTGTCGATGATCGCCGGTTTCGTCGGTCTCTCGGTCAACATCCTGACCAACTACCTGCTTATTTTTGGGAAAATGGGTTTTCCACGGCTGGGCGGGGTGGGCTGTGGCTGGGCCTCAGCGCTTGCCATCCTGGCCATGTGCCTAACCATGTTTGGCCTTTTGCAAAGCCACCCAAGAACAGCCTTCAAAGGCAGCGACATCCGCACAAGCAGACTGTTCGACCGAAGCCTGCTGAGACAATGCAAGCTCGGTCTGCCTCTGGGCCTCTCCCTTTTTATCGAATGTTCCATGTTCGCGGTTATAGCCCTGCTGGTTTCCCGGTTCGGAGCAGCTGTGGTCGCCTCCCACCAGGTTGCCCTAAACTGCACTGCCTTGCTTTTCATGATACCATACAGCCTCTCCTCTGCTCTGGCCGTACGTGTTGGCTTTGTCATCGGCAAAAAAAGAGCGGCCAGGTTACAACGCACTGTCCTGTCGGGAGTTGTTCTGGCCCTGTGCGGGGCGCTGCTGACCGCCTTGTGCATTGTGACGGGTAAGGACGCCATAGCATCTCTATACACCCAAGACCCCGATGTTCGTTCACTTGCCGCCACCCTGCTCCTGTATGCAGCGGCCTTTCAAATACCGGATGCGCTGCAGGTCAACTTCGCTGGCGCTCTGCGCGGCTGTAAAGACACCAAAGTGCCCATGCTGCTGACCATACTAGCCTACTGGGGTGTGGGCCTGCCTGTGGGATGGTTCCTCGGTCTGAACGGCTTTGCCGGGTTCCCGCCAGGTCCCAGGGGATTCTGGATAGGACTGATCTGCGGGCTCTGCACGGCCTCGGTACTGCTTGGCACAAGACTCTTCCTTCTGCTACTCAAGCAGAAAGAACGACTCATGCAGCCCAAAGCATTCCCTTGAGCCCCAAAGCCCGACCATCTCATCAGCTCAGGCGGCGCCAGGTTCGGGAATTTTTGGTCCCTCATTCTACCTGGGTCTAGGTGTTGCCAAGAGACTGCCCAAAATGGCACCGTCCAGGCTGAGCGTTGGTGCCCATTTTGTCGCAATGCGAGTCGGCTCACGGACAGCAGCTCCCTCTGTTGTTGTCTATTTTTCTCAAATAAGACAAAATGTTGATGAAAAATCCAGGAAAGCGGTACAACAGAGATTGGAGATGTTCACCCATGGGAGTCTCTTGGCCCCCAGGTTGGGAGTCAACACAGACCTTCCATGACCTCCAGACACATATCCGCCTTGTTCAGGGTGTACAGATGCACGCCAGGAGCACCATTCTCAACAAGATCCCGAACCTGCTGCCGGGCATAGGCCACCCCGATCTCGTAGACAGCCTGACTGCCACCGTCTGCATCAGCCTGCATGAGTGCATTGATCAACTTTCCTGGCACCTTGGCATTGCAGAGATCCAGGATGAACCGCAGGGACGCCAAGGTACGAATGGGCAAAACACCCGGAACAACGGGGATGGAGACGCCCATTTCCCGTAAGCGCTGCACATAGTCAAAGTAGACGCGATTGTCGAAGTAAAGCTGAGTAATGGCAAAATCAGCCCCTGCCTCCATCTTTTGCCGCATGACCTGCAGATCACCCTCAATTGAGGAGGCTTCGGCATGAGCTTCAGGGAAAGCGGCAACACCGATTCCCATTTCTGGATACTCCCGGCGCACATATCGTACCAAATCGGAGGCATAGGGAAAGGCGGCAAAGAGTTCTTCATCCGAACTGGACACCCCAGCAGGACGATCCCCCCGCAAAGCCAGCACATTTTCTATCCCCATACTCTGGAGAGCCTGTAAAAAAGTATCTACTCTAGCCTGGCCTGCGGCAACTCCGGTCAGGTGGGGCATAACTTCAAAAGCACAATCTTTGACCAGCCGTTCACAGATATCCAGGGTATTGTCCTGGGTCGACCCTCCCGCGCCATAGGTGACAGAGACAAATAAAGGATTAAGTTTCTTGAGCTGGGTGACTGTATCCAAAAAGGTCGGCCAGTCATCTTTTTTTTTGGGTGGGAAAAACTCCAAAGAGACAAAGGGAGCTGCTGTTTGTATTTTTTTCTGAATTTGCATCAAATCTCCTGGTGCTTTTAAAAAATTTATAACGTGTTCCATACAAGGGCTCTTCCGCACCCCCCCCGCCCGGAATTCTCCTATGCATTTTGTCTTCATTTGAGACTACGCAAGAAAAGAACATCCCTCTTTCTTTTCTCTTTTTACAAATGAGAAAAAAATGGTTATGAGCATCCCGGGCGGAGGTGTCTAAGGACCTGTTTTTTTCTTGCTCGTGACAAGATGCAAAACGAACAACCCTTTGCGCCCTACAACTTAAAAAGCATTTTACAAAAACATCAAAATTTCTTATAGGTAATCCGATACAAGGGGTATATACCACGAAAGGTAGGCACGATGACACCCAGGGAAGCCGTTAAAATACTCATGCTCAGCCCCTGCTATTGGTTGATGGATTTGCATGCCCGCAAAAAGCTTATCCTCGATTTTTGCGCCACATACAACGCCGTTGCAATAGACAGGCAACAAAAAGAGATATCCAAAGTGAAAAACACCGGGTAATTGCTCTCAGCAACTGCTGCCCCGTCTTTCTCGTCAACGTTTTCTCCCCCAAAGCCGATCCTCACCAAAACGTTCCATCCACCACTGTTCTGGATCATGCACATCGGCTGGGTCTGCCTTTGCCCGGGTAAGAGGAAACCGGTATTCCGAACAATATCTCATCAACCGCTCGTAAGCGGCGCTCAGGCGATGCATCTGTTCATTACACTCCGCTTCAGCGCCACTGCCACCGTTACAGTCAGGGTGGTACTGTTTACTGAGCCGGTGATATGCCCGTTTTATCTCCCCCAGGGTGGCCCGTTCACCAAGCTGAAAAATTTTTCCGGCCTCCTCAATGGCCTGCCATTCTTTTGTATTCATTCCAGGAGCCTCGCTGCTGCAAAAAATGTCTTTCGTGCCTCATTCAAAGGACTCTGGGAGATGCCTGAAGACAGCTGCTGTTATTGTTTGTGCCAGCTCTGTTCAGTTCCCTTGATCAGACGACCGATATTTTGATGATGTTTACCCCAAATCAGCCCCACCACAAAGAGGGCAAGCCATAGTTCCCAGGCCGAAGCACCCTGAATAACGAGGCTGACAGGGATCGAGGTTGAACCCAGCAGTGATCCCAGAGAGACATAACCCGAAAAATACACAGCAACAACAAACAGGGCAAGGGCAAGTACGACAGACAAAGGAGAAAGAAAAAGAAAGACCCCCAGCGCTGTCGCTACACCCTTGCCACCTTTCCAACCCAGATAAACGGGAAACATATGACCAACAACAGCAGCCCCCCCGCACAGACCCGTTACCAGGTCAGCCCGGGGGTCTTCTCCCCCCAGCAGTGACACCAAAAAAACAGGCAGGAATCCTTTGCAGATATCAAGGAAGAGCGTCAGCGCACCTAATCTCTTGCCCAGCAGTCTTGCGACATTTGTCGCTCCTATATTGCAGCTTCCCTGCGTACGAATATCTATCCCGCTGCTCCTGGCAACCACCAGACCAAAAGGAATGGCGCCGATCATATAGGAGGCCGCGATGGAGAGGAGTTGAAGCGGTTCCATTGTATATACACTCCTAAAAGGCTATGGGATGACCGTTTTCTGATCCCGTGACGGCAGTGAAGCTTACTCCAGCCAGTCACTGTTTTGTACCATAAAAAAGTACCCTCTACCTATCAGTCCCGCCCTACCTGGTGTCTAAAAAAAGCACAGCCCAAGGGGCACGACCACGGTTCATGTCCCACCTCGGTCATACATGGCACACCTTTCTCTCTCATCAACGACGCTACCGCCTTTGCTCTGCACTGGTACGAAACATTCCCCTTTTGGGACCTTACATCTATTATCCCTTGTTATATGAAAACAGCACCTCCAGTTCACAGGCTGCCGCATAGGCTGCGATCTCTTCCTGCAAAAGCTGCACATAGGGACAATCCATGACAGCCAGGATGGTCGATCGCTGCCTATAGACAGGCCGCGCCTCGTGGGGTGCCCTGACCGGTTCAAGAATGTAGGGAAAAATCTGCGGTCTGCGGCAGACCAGAGGTCTTTTTTCATAGACATCACACCGCCCCGTCTCCGCCTCCTGTTGCGGGCAGCTACTTCCTTTGGGCAGAATCATGCTCCAGCCATCTCTCCAGCGAATCACCACCGGTGTAGGACGCTGGTAAAAAGGTCCCTGATCCGTATACAGGCAGGAGGCATCCATGGCGGCATGCTGCCGGGATTGCACCGTGTCTATTTGCTCCACAGGAAAGAGTGCAACCTCATCAGGCCGCAGGGGAATTTCAAAAAAATCCTGCTCCATTGTCTCATCAGGGCCTATGCAGCACAGCGTACAGCGGCAGGGTCCACACAGCAGGCTGTTTATCTTCTCCAGTTCGGCTGTCAGGATTTCCTGCCGAATCCACAGACCTGCCGCAGTGTGGCGATCCAGGCCCTTTCCCTCAACATCCGTCACCCTGCAGGGCAGATCTTGACCAGAAAAATAGCCGGGTAGTTGGTTCAATAAAGCCCTGTAAGGCGCCAAGGATTCTTTAGGCTGCTCATAGTCAGCGTATTCGGTTGCGATAGGGGCCGGCAACTGGTCTATAACCTCTGAGGCAGTGGTAAATCCACCTGTCAGCAAAAAGAACTCCACCATAGAAACAAGGGGGAGCACCGGCCTGCCCAGCAGCGCTGCCCCAGAACGCAACAACTTTTTTTGCACTTGCCATTCCTCCGGGTAAAACATAGTATCCACCCTACACAAAAAAAAACTGGAACACAAGAACACCGATGTACAGGTCCCGTCAATGACTCATTTTCTTTACAGTAGCCTCAAGAATGGTTACATTTGCCAAACAAACAGTCAGACCGGATCGGATTTCTCGTCAGCTCATGCGGTTCCAGATGCACATTTGTTGGCATGCAGGGATGAGGATTACTCCTGGAGATCAAGGCAGGTGAACACTGTATACCGGCCCAGGAACCGGGCAAAAAAATGTTCTGAGGGAACACGACAGCACGACCTAAGACAATGGCTATTCTAGAGATCATCACCTATCCCCATCCCATACTCAGACAACGGGCTGAGGAAATCACCACTTTTGACGATAAGCTGAAAATTCTGGCCCAGAATATGGGTGAAACCATGTATCACGCCCCGGGTATAGGGCTGGCAGCAAACCAGGTTGCCTTGGCCAAACGAATCGTTGTGGTTGATATTTCGCAGCCTGAGCAAGAAAAAAACTATTTACCCCTGATCAACCCTGTCATCAGCGACGGCGAAGGCAAGGTCATTGATGAAGAGGGTTGCCTGAGCATACGAGACTATCAGGCCAAGGTACCACGTTTTCGCAAGATTCACGTGACGGCGCAAAACCTTGACGGCTCCCCCCTGGAATTTGACGCTGAAGATCGTTTTGCCCGGGTTATCCAGCATGAGGTCGATCACCTCAACGGCAAGCTGTATATAGACCGTATCAGTTCACTCAAGCGAACATTGTACAAGAAAAAGCTGAAAAAAATTCTGCAGCAGGACGGCAGGTAAACCGTTCACCAGCGGCTGCCCGCTGCCTGTCTATGACATCCCTTTGGTGCAATGACACCTGTCCCCTATTCTTTTTGAATATAGCCTGATGCACACTCCCCTGCGTATACTCTTCATGGGAACCCCGGACTTTGCGGTTCCCTCTCTTCAGGCCCTGCTCGATGGCCCTGATACCGTCCTTGGTGTGGTCTGTCAACCTGACCGCAAAAAAGGACGGGGCCGAAAGCTCATGCCCCCCCCTGTCAAACAGCTTGCAGAACACACCGGCCTCTCCATATTCCAACCCGAATCCATCAGGACAGATACCTTTTTCCATACCATCCGAAAACTGCATCCTGATCTCATTGTGGTGGTTGCTTACGGTAAAATCCTGCCTGGGCGTTTACTCAGGCTGCCCAGACTGGGAACGATCAACGTCCATGCCTCACTCCTGCCCAAATATAGAGGTGCCGCCCCCATCCAATGGGCGGTTATAAACGGCGACCAGGAGACCGGCGTCACGATCATGCAAATGGACGAAGGCATGGACACCGGCGACATCCTCTACCCTGTTACCATGCCCATCAGCAAAGAGGATACCGCTGGCTCCATGTTTGACAAGCTTGCCCGGCTTGGCGGCACAGCCCTGGCAACAGCCGTTGAAAAGCTGAAGCAGGGGACGCTGTCCCCAACGCCTCAGAATGAAGAGCAGGCCACCCACGCTCCCATGCTGAATAAACAACAGGGCCATCTGGACTGGTCCCTGTCCGCAGAAAAACTCCATGCCCTCATTCGCGGACTGGACCCGTGGCCTTCGGCCTATGGCTTTATCAACAACAGACGGTTTCGTTTTTTCGCTCCTCATCTGATTCTCAGACCTGTTGCAGAGCCACCCGGAACCATTGTGCAGGCGAACGCCCAAGGCTTACTCATCGCCACAGGAAAACATTACCTGCGCCTTAGGGAAATGCAACCGGAGGGGAAAAAACGTATGACGGTGCAAGCCTGCCTCAACGGGACCTTTATCGAGCCAGGAGATCGTATTGTATGAACAGTTCCAGATGCCTGTATCTCGACTGCTTTTCAGGTATAAGCGGCAACATGCTGCTCGGTGCGCTCATCGACGCCGGAGTCCCGGCCGAGCATATTGTCAACACGGTGCAACAACTTGCCATACAGGGGTACCGGATCGACATACGCAAGGCAACAGTACACGGATTTGCCGCCCACCAGGTACAGATACAGGCCGAGACAGGCCACGACCATCGACATCTTGCCGAGATACAAACCCTGGTGGGACAGGCTGCAATCCGGCAGGAAATCAGGGACACAGCCATCCGTGTCTTTGAGCGGCTGGCCCAAGCCGAAGCCGAAGTGCATGGCACCACGCCGGAACAGATTCATTTTCACGAAGTGGGTGCCGTGGATGCCCTGGTGGACGTTGTCGGCTGCGTGGCTGGACTCCACTACCTGGACATTGCGCATGTTACCTGCTCCCCTCTTCCCATGGCCAGGGGATGGGTGCGTTGTGCCCACGGAGAAATCCCTCTCCCAGCCCCGGCTGTGTGCAGACTTCTCCAAGGTGCTCCCGTGTACGGTGTTCCCCTGCAGCAGGAGCTGGTCACCCCAACCGGCGCCGCCCTGGCCATGGAACTCGCCCACAGGTTTGACCATCTGCCGACCATGAACATGACCGCAATAGGGTACGGAGCTGGCACCATGACCCGAGACGACGGCCGTCCTAACCTGCTGCGTATCATTATCGGTACACAAAAAAAAACTCCCGAAACCGGACAGGTTACAGTCATCGAAACCCACATTGACGACTGGAACCCTGAATTCTGGCCCCATGTCAGCGAGTTGCTCATGCACCATGGAGCCTTGGATGTCAGCCTAACACCCATGCAGATGAAAAAGGGCAGGCCGGGATTTTTAGTACGCGTCATCTGCAGCGCCGAACAAACCCAGCCCCTGCGCGACATCCTCTTTGCGGAAACAAGCGCCATCGGCCTGCGGCAGCGTCTTGAAGACAGGGTGATCCTGCCCAGAAAACAGATCACCCTCCAGACACCCTGGGGTCCTGTCAAGGCCAAGGAGATCCAGACCGATCAGGGTTCGGTCACAACACCTGAATACGAAGCCTGCAGAGCCATAGCCCACAAGCACGGTATACCACTGCAAAAGGTCTATCACAGCATCCGATCCTATGACATGGCAGGAAACAACGGGGAGAAAGAATAAGTGGACAGGCTTCATATCTTTCTGGCAACCGGCTGCTACAGCGGCTACCTGCCCAAGGCTCCCGGAACTTGGGGATCACTGGTGGGTATTGTGCTCTGGGTTTTCCTGTGCCAGCTTCCCCTGCTTGTCTACCTGTGCGTGGTGACCGTACTCTTTTTTGTCGGCGCGGCCAGTGCCCATGCCATGGAAAAGATCACCAACAGCAGTGACCCCGGCCTGGTGGTCATCGATGAAATTGTGGGGCAGCTCATAACGTTGAGTGCCGCTCCCTGCGCCCCTCTCCCAGCACTGGCGGGCTTTGTACTTTTTCGTTTTTTTGATATACTGAAACCAGCTCCGGTCAACTGGATCGATGCCCGCATACATGGCGGTCTGGGTATCATGCTGGATGATGTTGTCGCCGGACTCTATGGTTTGCTCGGTCTGAACATCGGGCTGTGGCTGTTAGGCTGATCTCCACACAGGCTGCAGGTGCAACCAAGAAGGTGTTGCAATAATCAGGCTGCCTTTGCCACGGATATAGGTGCTTCCTCACCTTGCCCATTCCTTTGCAGTTTTTTTGCCCAACAGCACTCACCCCTCTTTGATCCCATTGCGGCAGTACATAGCCTCAGGCCGCAGGCGTTTCCTGAAACGCCTGGAACTGGAGCCGCCTGGGCTGATGAGAAATCCGGGTGAGATCAAACATCAAAAAAAGATGAAAAGGCAGGAGAGTACCCCGCCTGTTCTCTTGAGGTACCCCATGCCACGATATATTGACATCCATACCCACGCCTTCCCAGATACCGTTGCTGCAACCGCGATTCCTGCCCTGGAAAAAAGCGGCAATATCAAGGCATATCTTGACGGTACTGTTGCAGGGCTCCTCAAATCCATGGATAAAGCCGATATACAGACATCCGTTGTCTGCCTGATTGCAACTCGTCCACTGCAATTCCGACCAATTCTTGAGTGGGCGGAATCCATACGCTCCCCACGCATTATCCCCTTTCCCTCTGTCCACCCCAGGGATCCTGATATTCTTGAGCATCTGCATGAAATCCATCAAAAAGGATTCAAAGGCATTAAAATGCATCCCTATTATCAGGATTTCTTTCTTGATGAACCGGCGCTGGCTGATTTTTACCAGCAGGTTGAACAACTTGGCCTCCTGCTGACCGTCCACTGCGGCTATGATATCGCCTATCCCCGGGTCCGCCGCTCGGATCCCTGTCGGATTCTCAAGCTCCTTGAACACTTTCCCGGTCTCAAACTGCTGACCACCCATTTTGGTGGCTGGGACGAATGGGATGACGTGCAGGCCATGCTCATCGGCAATCCCATCTATATGGAAATCTCCTTTGCCCTGGATTTTCTTGATCAGATACGTCTGCGGGACATGCTCCTCTCCCATCCCAGGGACTATATTCTCTTTGGCACGGACTCCCCCTGGACAGATCAGAAGACCACCCTGAAGATGCTGGGCAAGCTCGGGCTGCCCGATGACCTGTTTCAGGCCATAACCTTTGAGAACAGTGCCAGACTTCTTGCGTTAACTCCGGGGACAAAATGATGTCAAGGGGAAAGATACCGCCCAAGCTCTCTGCAACGAGTATCCTCCACATTTCTACCTTTTATAGCAGCTGGGTGCTCTCCTCTCTCCTTCTGCACCAAGTCGGCCGCTGGCTCCCTGCTGTTATAGCCCCGGCCATGGCCTATCTTTTTCTCCTGGTCCTCCTGCTCAACCTGTCGTACCTCTCCCGCTTGTATCAGGTGCGCCTGGAACCATTATTCCAACAGCACCTCCCACTGCGTCTGCTCTGCCTGGCCTCCTGCACGCTGCTTTTTATCGGCGGATACGTAGTCGCAGCAGGCCTTGGGGCGCAGAGTGCCCCGCTCACCGCACTCCATACCGCCAATCTGCTCTTTTTTGCCTGCGTATTAGGACATTGGCTCACAACGCCGCTGAAGCGGCCTGCAGAACTCGTCCCCTTGTGTCTTATCATGACCCTGGTCGATGCCTATAGCGTCTTTCAGGGCCCCACCCGCCAATTGACCAGCACCTTGACCGCCCACTACACCAGCGGCCAACCGGGTCCCCCACCGCTGGTCGACTTCATTCTGGTCAAATTGCCTTTCCCTGCTCAGATATCCCTGATGCCGGCCTTCGGTATCTCGGACTGGATTGTCATTGCCATGTTCTCAGGAGCAGCAGCCAAGTTTGGTCTGCACGACAACCTCCTGCACCGATATGGAGGCCTGTATTTTCCTGTAAGCGCAGTAGGCCTGGTCGCAGCAATCATTGCTGCCAGGGAGTTCAACCTATACCTGCCGGCCTTGCCGCTGATTGCGGCGTGCTTCCTGGCGATACCAGCCTATACCTCTCCAAGAGCCCTGCGTCCGACGTTCCATGAACTTCCGGCACTGGCTCTCTGCGCGACTCTTGCCGTCATCCTGGTTGTCCTGGTCCTTTTCTGACCCTTCAGCCTTGTTCCCCACCAGGCAAGACGAAGGCTGTCTTCCTGCTACCGGCCTTATACGGTTGTGCGGCACCACCTTTTTTGCCAAATTTCAGGCATAGGCCGTGGAGAGCACCTTAAGATGCATCTCTAATGCTTTGGCCACAACCTCTTGCAGATGGAGGCGAGTATCCGTATCAGTATGGACCAAGGCTCCCCCATAGCGTATAAAGCGGCTGCTTTCCATTTCCTGCATCCAGCGAATTTCCACCATGACGCCGGTGAGTATATTCAGTTCCGGGAAACCTTCAGCCAGAGAACATATTGTTATGGTCTCACCTACGCGCACAGGCCTGTGACCATAGCGGTCTTTCAGACCTGCAAATCCCACCCCGGATTCAGACAAATCCAAGAGTTGCGCCTGCAAAACAGGCACATCCTCTCCTGAAAAGCGACAATTGCACTGGGGACCTGTCTGCAGGGTAAAAAATATCCGTTGGTGACGCCTTTTTTGGGCACAATCCAGGACAGTCTTTTTCCCATTGAGATCAGGTACTGCCGTGCACTCCAATTGCAGATGCTCAATAATCGTTTCAACAAGGACATCCGGGAGGACCTCCGCGTCGGCCAGCCCCGCTTTTACTATTGTTTCCAGGCTGTCGCGTACCACGCAGGTTTCGGGCTGTTTCACGATGATGGTACCGGATTTGGATTGCAGATAGCGAAGGGTCTGCAAAGAGCAAGTCGATCCTGATAACAGGGTCAGAGACACAGGACCGACAAAGGTCTCTGCTGCTGAGCACAGCAAGGAGTCTATATCGTATTGTTCGTCACCAAAGGATGATGGCAACTCCAGACGAGTCAAGAAAAACTGACCTTTTCTCTCGCAAAGCTGGTTGGCTGTTTTGGGTGTTCCTATATAGCCTTGCCCCACGAGCAGTGGCATTCCTTCAGACATTGGCAACACCGGGATCCTGCTGATCTGATTTATATATTCGACCAGAGAAGAAATAAACGCCTCAGGCATGCGCTGGACCACCATAACAGTGCCATCAAATCCACTGGGAAACCTGCCAAAAAGGTGCAACAGTTCTGCAATACCGCCGGCGCCTGAGACCACAACAGCCAACTGCCGAGAGGGAATACTGTGCCCTGTCGGCTTGACCTGGGTTGAGATGGCGCCGGGGAGAGTGAAGCTTGTGAACTCGTCAACCTTTGCCTTTGCCGCATTGTGGACAGCTGTAACAAACCTGTGCTGTATCTCTTCTCTATCGTCTTCCCCTTTTGGCTTGATGAGAAAATCCACCGCCCCCAGACGTAAAAAATCTATAATCGTGTCCTGAGAACGATTGCTCAGATTGCTCACAATGACCACGGGACAGGGATGGAACAGCATCAGATATTGCGAGGTGGACGCTCCTCCCATACCGGGTATATTGACATCCAGGGTAATGACATCAGGTGCCAACTCCTGATTGAGTCGCACGGCCTCATCACCATCAGCCGCTTCCCCCACCACCTCCAAAGTGCCGTCGAACTCCAAAATTTCTTTAATAATTCCCCGAAACAGTTTGGAATCATCGACAACCAGTACGCGTTTTTTCACACCCGCCACGGGATGCTCTTCTGATTGCTTTTGCAAAACCACATCAGCACTGATGAGTTCTGTTGGATTCTCTTTGGAAAGAGTTATCATAAACCCGCATTCTCGGCAGTGAAAACTGTGCCAACAGCCTTGTATAGCATCAAGATTCACACTGTAACGGGTGCCACAATCTTCACAAAAAATGATCATATTCAAAGACCCCCTGGCCAAATGCCAATGCACCCCTTTTTTGCCCATTGCTCAAAGCAATACATATACTCTCAAAAGAATGGCGTACTGAGGATGGAAGATAGTGATGGCATGGTAGAGCCTTACCCGAATGAAAGAGGCACACAGATGCATGTGCTTTTTCTAAATAGTCTCAAATTTCGACCAAATGTGCACCAAGGCTCAGCCCAACCGATACCATCTTCGGTCGCATTTTGGCAGCACATATACTCAAGTATCATAGGTTGCCAAAAAGTATCCCATAGTAAAGTGGTCCCTTGGTCAAGACAAAAATAACATTTCGGTTCTTCTGGAAAATCTGTGAATAAAAGAGTTTTTTTTAACAAGCACTCAGCAAGCCTCAAGAAAAAAATGAGCATCTGTTGAAAGCTTAGGAAGTCTGCCACGACTTTCATTTGTACCGACTCTGGCAGAAGCATTTTTTTCATGAGGCTTACTTCTCTTTTCGCTGGGCCTATGGGCGAGCGAAGGACGCCCTCGCTGGGCAGGCGTCTCCAACGGGAGCTCTGCTGCAAAGGAGGTAACGGGAAAAGAAAGGTGCATTCAATCCGACCAAGATCCTGTGAAGGAGGACTCAATGCAAAAAAACATTGCTCAATTATAAGCTTACCTGCAAGGGATCTGTTTACCAAAGCCCTCAATGGGACAAAAAGCCTGAAGCCCTGTTGGTACCGATTAAGGCCCGTGCAAACAGCAAGGCCAAATCTCTGGAGGGTATAACTGCCATAGCCGTTGATCAGATTCAATACCGGAAGGGGCATAACTATCTGACTCTGTTGTATCAAATCAATAAAGAGAACAGAAGATTACTTTGGATAGGTAAAGAGTGATCAGCGACACTTCACTTTTTTTGCGTTTATGTTTCTGAGCAATCCGGGTTACAAAGCTACGCCTCAAAACAGGTAAAACTACTGGACATACAATTTGTCAAGTCCTTGAAATAAATCCATTCTCGCCTCTTCAAAATCAGCAAGATTCTTTTTTGCTCCTTCTATATTACCGTTATTATAACACCTAACTGCTTCAATAACAGTTGTATGCACACATTTATGATACGCTTCAATATCTTTAAATACCTGAGAATGAGAGAATTTTTTTCGGGAATCATTATACCACTTACCAAAATCACAGGCGTGATGATCGGGTATTTCTTCTGGTTGTAGTTGGGTCCGACCATTAAGGACTGCCTCTAACTGTATTTTCCATTTCAGGTGAGCTATTTTCACTGCTCCAAGATCAAACGGAGGCGTCCCTATATCCAGTTTACTACCCAAATTTGTCATTGTCTCGGTTAGATTTCTTAGTTCATGGCTATATGCTTTCACCTCTAAAGAATGATTGCTGATCTGGTCTGCCGCAAATCTTGTTTTTCCTGTGTTCCTGGAAATCTCTTCCGTAACAGATGAGGCTTGAGCCAGATTATGACTCACCTCTTGAACACCGTTTGATACCTCTGAGATATTGGTTGATATCTCAGAGCTGGCTATCACTTGTTGCTCAATGCCTGTAGAAATAGTGGATACCGAATCATTGACCGTCTCGATTGATTGTAAGATATGCTCAATAACATCAATTGTTTTTTGGGTTGATTGTTGCACATCTACGATGCGTTGACGAATTTTATGAGTGGATTCATTTGTTTGCTTTGCCAACTCCTTGATTTCATTTGCGACTACCGCAAATCCTTTCCCTGCTTCTCCTGCTCTAGCAGCTTCGATGGTGGCGTTCAGGGCAAGAAGATTTGTTTGATCAGATATCTCTGTAATGGTATCTGTTACTACAGTAATATCTTGAGTCATTTTTCCTAAATCATGTATCACTGTAGATGCTTTTTCAGCCTCATTTACAGCATCTTTCGTTGATGTTCTCGCATGTTCGGCGTACTTGGAAATTTCTCCGATGGTAGCACTCATCTCTTCGGTAGCTGTCGCAATAACTGAAAAGTTCACATTTGACTCTTCCATTTTTCCTGCAACAGAGTTTATATTTGAATGCATTTTATCTACTGATTCAGCAACATTATCTGCAAGAACATAAAGTTGATCTGCTTCTTGATATAAGTCTATGGAGGATTCATCAAGCATTGCTACTGTTGCTTTTAATACTGAATTGTCACCTTTTATATTACGGAATAAAAAATAAAATTTATCTTTGAAAGATTGTAAAACTCCATTGATCATCTCATTTGATGAATTCTCATTGTTAAATTTTCCCTCTTTTAGCTTTTCTATTTCTTGTAAGTATAAGTTATATCTATATATATATTTTTTTCTACAAAAAACATATACGCTCAATCCTCCAAACAAAAAACCTATCACCAACAATCCAATCATTGAAGAGAAGGCCATGCCACCCCCCTTTTTTATAAAAGTTTCATCAAGGCGCCAGCCCGGATTTTTCCTTAGCTCTGGCGGTGCCAGATTCGAGAGTTTTTGGTAGCAGATGATACGTGGGTATATGCGTTGTCAAAACACTACCAAATAGACGACACCTATCGGGGCGGCAAGAAAAGCGATGGAGTTCAAGGAGGTGGGGCAACAGACAAGACACCCTGTGTGGTATCACTTTTATGAACCGAAAAAGGACACCCGGTCAAAATGCCTTTGGGTGCGGTTAATCGGGTTCACAAAGGACGAACGGACAGAGTGGGCCCAAAAAACACCTCCGCCCCAATGCACTGGTGGTATCAGGCGGCCTCAGTTGCTTCCCCGATGCTGGGAAGGCCGCCGAGCCAATTCTTTCCCTACAGACAAGGGATATGATGAATTTGGTGGGTTATACAGGGGTCCAATCATGACGAATACCGTTCAGTATTCGTTGCATGGAACCCACCAGCACCTGAGTCCAAGCCACCTATCACGGTATTGCCCAAAATTGTACGACCGAGTAAACCGAAAGATTGCCTTGCAGACCATGGTTCATCAGGTGACATATGGAGCAATGCGGACACCATCAAGGCGCGTGCAACTATTCAATTATTCAAGTGAGCTGAAGTTGGTTGTTCATCACAAAAACAAGGCGACCGCCCATCACCAGCTCAGCGGTATTTTTCATGGTTTTTCTGATTATTAACGCTCAGCAGCCTCTCATTTTTACACGTATCATATTGTATCGTCTTTTCAAGCAGGGTGCAAAAAAAATATGCGAGGTATGGCCGTCGTCTTGGTGGTGCGTCCGGCAGGATTCAACCGAGCGCGCTGCGAATCCGTTCCATGGCTGTTTCCACATTTTCTCTTGAATTAAAAGCGGAAAAACGGACATAGCCCTGGCCGCATGCACCAAAACCAGCACCAGGGGTACAGACCACGCCGGCCTTCTCCAGGAGAAGATCAAAAAACTCCCAGGAATCCCTGTCACACCATACCCAGATGTATGGTGCGTTGTCGCCGCCAACATAGGAAAACCCTAGCTCGTCCATGGCCGCGCCTATGAGCTTGGCATTCTCCAGGTAGCCGTCAATCAGTGTCCTGCACTGGGCCTTTCCTCTCTCCGAATAGACGGCCTCCGCAGCTTTCTGCACCGGGTAGCTCACGCCGTTGAACTTGGTGCAGTGTCTCCGGTGCCACAGAGCATGCAGATTGTGGGCCGTACCGCTGCCATCATAGGCGACGCATTCTCTCGGCACCACGGTATAGGCACAACGCGTACCGGTAAAACCAGCGCTTTTTGAGAAGCTTCTGAACTCGATAGCGACTTCCCTGGCCCCTGAAATCTCATAAATGGAATGCGGAAGGTGTTCGTCCCGAATAAAGGCTTCATAAGCAGCGTCAAACAGGATCAATGCCTTGTTTTCTCGGGCATAATCAACCCACACCTGCAGCTGCTCCCTGGTTGCGGTGGAACCCGTAGGATTGTTGGGAAAGCAGAGATAAATCAGATCCACCGGCTCACCAGGTGGTTCCGGGACATAGTCATTCTCTCTGGTGGAATCCAGGTAGACAATCCCCTGATAACGACCATCACCATATTCTCCCGTACGACCGGCCATGACATTGGTGTCCAGATACACCGGATAGACGGGGTCAGGGATGGCTACCCGGCAATCCGAGGAAAAAAGTTCCTGGAAATTGCCCGTGTCGCACTTGGCACCATCAGACACAAAGATTTCATCTGCCGACACCTCTGCACCTCGGGACTGAAAATCTTGCACAGCGATGACTTCGCGCAGAAAAGCATAGCCCTGCTCAGGCCCATACCCGTGAAAACCGGCTGTGGTGCCCATCGCTTCGACCGCAGCATGCAAAGCCTTGATGCAGGCTTCCGGCAGAGGATTGGTCACATCACCGATGCCCAGTTTGAGCACTTCTCTTTGAGGATTGTTTTCTTGAAAAAGGGCGACTCTGTGAGCAATATCAGAAAAAAGGTAGAATGCCTGCAGTTTCAAATAATGTTCATTGATCTGAATCATGGGATAGCCTTGTTCATCGTCTTGTTTTCTTATGGTGACAGGTGCACCTGCACGCCTCCACTGAAATCATAGCCATCTGTGGTGAGGTCGTAATCCATCCGTCCCGCTTCCAGGGAAAAATTTGGACCTTTCAGTTCCACCTGCCCTGGACTGACAGCCATTTTATCAGCATCATAATAATGTAGTAATTCCGTATACATGAACTCTCCAGCCATGGGCCTGCTGATAACCACATCTTCGGCCAAAACCAGATGACGGTCGTTGATGAAGTAATGCCCTTTTTGACTGTCTACCAAGGTGGGCGGTCTCTCTGCACCAATATAGCGCGCCCGCACCTTTTCCATGATAATGTCACGATCTGAATCGCCTGTACTGGCACGATCGGCTTTAATCAGCCATTCATTGGTACCCTGACTGGATAGGGTGATACTCACCCTATCCATCACAAAATGATTCGCCGTAGGGACCGGAGCAACAGTCTGTTTTTTTTTGTAATCACCCCGTGCAGTGAGGAAAGAAGAAACTGCCGGTTGCCAGGCAGGGCTGGTGACAAAGAGGCACACGGGTATGAACCAAAGAAGATTACGCGGTTTTATGATCACGTATCAAACCTAGCCAGCATAGAGGCATAGGTCCCCCGGGCTTCCATTATCAGGTCACATATTTCCCGAACCGCTCCGTCTCCGCCCGAATTTTGGGTCCTGTAGTGCACCCTGCTGTGGATTTCAACCGCGCCATTCGCTGGTGCGACCGCAAGGCCGACCCGGTTAAGTAAAGGCAGGTCTATCCAGTCATCGCCTATATAGGCGGTCTGCGGGGGACGCAGGCCGGTCTTTTGGAGGATTTCCTCATAGGCGGAGAGTTTATCAAACCTGCCCTGGTACAGGTGGGTCATTTTCAGTTCCTCGGCTCTGCGCCTAACAATCTGCGAAGTCCTGGCAGTTATCACCCCAACCTGGACACCGCTTTCCTGTAGCAGACGGATTCCCAGACCGTCCCGGGTGCTGAACCGTTTGCATTCATCACCCCTGTCGGTGTACTGCAGGCTGCCGTCGGTGAGCACCCCGTCCACATCCAGGAGCAGCAGCTCCACCTTTCGCGCCCGGCTCAGGACTGCTTTCCAGGCCTCACTTCGTTTTACAGGTTTATTTCTCTGCATGGCCCGTTCCCGTAAAGCCTCTGTCAGTTGACAGTCAGACGGATAACCGCCGGGCCCCTTTCCGCAATGATCATTTTGCACAAAACCCTCCTGCGGCCCTGCGTATGGCCAGAATTTCTGTAAGGAGTTGCTCGACCTGATAAAGCGGCAGCGAGTTGGGTCCATCGCAAAGCGCCTTGTCCGGCTCGGGATGGACCTCCATGAACAAACCGTCCACACCAGCGGCCATGGCCGCCCGGGTCAGGGGAGCAATGAACTCACGCTGGCCTCCTGAAGATCCGTCGGCGCCGCCCGGCAGTTGCACAGAATGGGTTGCATCAAAAACGACCGGACACCCCAGGGAGCGCAGGACTGGCAAGGAGCGCATATCCACCACCAGGTTGTTATAGCCGAAACAGGAACCGCGTTCAGTGAGCAGGATGCTCTCACATCCACTGCCCCGCAGTTTATTGACCACATGCTGCATATCCCAGGGACTGACAAACTGCCCTTTTTTAACGTTCACCACCTTGCCAGTCCCGGCTGCGGCCGCCAGGAGATCCGTCTGACGACACAGGAAGGCCGGTATCTGTATAATGTCTAGGACCTCAGCCGCCAGTGCAGCCTGCTGTGGTTCGTGAATATCGGAAACCACCGGTATGCCGTACTCTGCACGCAGTTCTCCCAAGATACGCAACCCGGCTTCCACCCCTGGCCCTCTGAACGACCCTAGGGAGGTTCTATTGGCCTTGTCAAAGGAAGCTTTCAACACATAATTAATGCCCAGCCGCTGCGCTATAGCCTGTATTTCCGCAGCTATCTCCCCAGCAAGCGCCTTGGATTCCAGAACGCACGGTCCCGCCATGAACAGCAACGGCGCCTTAGGGCCAACCTGGATTGGCTTGCCGGGACAGCCCGGTATGGTCACATTCTGCATAATTCCTTGCTCCCCACAAAATTTCTCCCTGTTACGCTGTCACCTGTTGTTCTTCTCCAGCGCAGCCCGGATAAAGGCACTGAACAAGGGATGCGGCCGCATGGGTTTGGACTGAAATTCCGGGTGGAACTGGCAGCCCAGGAACCAGGGGTGATCACCCAGTTCCACGATCTCAACCAGCGAACCGTCAGGGCTCGTACCACTGACGATCATTCCTGCTTTCTCCAATACATCACGATAGGCGTTGTTGAACTCATAGCGGTGGCGATGCCGCTCACTGATCTCTACCTGGTTATAGGCCCTCATGGCTTGCGTGCCTTCCGTCAGTACACAGGGGCACGCCCCCAGACGCAAGGTGCCACCCATATCCGAATGTTCGTCTCTGGTCTCCACCTTGCCGGTACGAAAATCCAGCCACTCGGTCATCAGGTAGATCACCGGGTCCGCTGTGTCCGGGTTAAACTCCACGGAATGGGCCTTTTTGAGGCCGGCAATATCCCGGGCAAATTCCACCACCGCCAACTGCATCCCCAGACAGATTCCAAAAAAGGGAACCCTGTTTTCCCGGGCATACCTGATGGCCCGTATTTTACCTTCCATACCTCGGCTGCCAAAACCTCCGGGTACCAGAATACCGTCGCATGCTGCCAGACGGTCGATCTCGACTGCGCTTTCCAGGTTATCGGCGCTGATATATTCCAGGTGCACCTTGGCGTTGTTGTCAATACCGCCATGAACCAAGGCTTCATGAAGGCTCTTATAGGACTCAATAAGATCGACATATTTGCCAGTAATACCAATGGTCACGTCGTGCTCAGGATGCTTTATCTTGTGTACCAGTTCTTCCCAGGGCTGCATGTGCGGCGCACCGGTCCAAATGCCCAGTTTTTCTAAGATGCGATCATCCACCCCTTCGCTGCGAAGACATAAAGGCACCTCGTAGATGTTATCCACGTCAATGGAGGAAATAACTGATTCCGGCTCCACGTTGCAAAACAGGGCGATCTTTTTCTTCAGGTCTTCGGGCAACGGCTCTTCGGTCCTGCACATGAGAATATCAGGCTGAATACCGGAGGCCAGCAGCTCTTTCACAGAATGCTGGGTGGGTTTGGTTTTGATCTCTCCCGCAGTCTTGATATACGGCACCAGGGTGAGGTGAATGAACAGGGAATACGCCCGGGTCAAATCCGTCCGCAGCTGTCTGATCGCTTCAATAAACGGCAACCCCTCGATATCACCAACCGTACCGCCAATCTCGATGATAGCTATATCAGCCATGCCATCCAACTGCAGAATCGCAGTTTTGATTTCATCGGTGATATGGGGTATGACCTGTACGGTCCCGCCGAGATACTCACCGCGTCGTTCTTTCATGATCACAGAATAATAAATCCGACCAGACGTATAGTTGTTAATCTGCGCCATGACCGCATTGGTATAGCGCTCATAATGCCCCATATCCAGATCAGTTTCGGCCCCGTCATTGGTGACATAGACCTCTCCATGCTGAAAGGGGTTCATGGTGCCGGGATCGACGTTGATATAAGGATCGAGTTTCTGGAAGGTGACCGTCATACCGCGCGACTCAAGCAAAGACCCAATGGCTGCAGCAGCAAGGCCTTTGCCCAGGGAGGATAGCACGCCGCCTGTAATGAATATAAACTTGGTCTTCTTACTGAACTCAGTTTTCATATCGTCACCTCATTGTACGGTCATCTTGCATACTTCTCGCAGGGTTCAAGTCTGCTCTTAGGCGCACACAAATATCCCCGAACATACAAAATCGGATGTGTGCCATGGGCTTCAAGTATTGTTTTCGCCTGCCTTGGAATGTTCGCTTACCTGGTTCTGAATGAGGTACAGGTCCACTTACAACGTCTTATCGTTCAGGCTGCCCTTCCCTCGGGGAAAAGAAACGGGCCCAGCCCGGAGCTGTCCTTGTCTGTACTTTGGATGGGATGCCACTATACACGATCCCAAGGCGTAAAACAACAGCGGAGGGTAAGATAAAAAGACAGCCCCACAGACTTCCAAGCGATGGTGCTGGCTGCCCCCGGGATACGTGCCCCCCATTGCTTCTAACCAATTTGTTTTAAAGCCCCGATTTCTCATCAGCTCAGATGATGCCAGATGTTTGTTTGGGCAGTGCATCAGCGGCCCCGCTCTCTGCTGGCAAAACACAGCAAAGATGGTGCCACCCAAGCTGATAAAACCACTGGGCAAGAATCTGGCATGGCGCTTTTGCCACCCTGTCTCTTGCCGGAAAGAGGGCATTATAAAAAACCAGTCTCTCAACGATCACTGGTGCAGGCAATACCTCCATTGTAGGCCTGTTAGCAACATGCTATACTCCCGGCAACAAGCATCCACAGCCGGTGCCTGCTTATGGAGTCTCCTGAAAGCAGACACCACGACCATCCAGAACAACCTGCCATGCCTGACGCCGCCGCCACTATAGCCCGGGAACTCCACCTGCATCCCCGGCAGGTCAACGCCGTTGATGCCCTGTTGCAGCAGGGCGCCACCATACCCCTTCTTTCCCGGTATCGAAAAGAAGCAACCGGCGGCCTGGACGAAGTTCTCATCACCTCCATTCGTGACCGGCTCGAACAACGGGCCGAGCTTGAAAAACGACGGCAAGCTTAGCGGAGCTGGAAAAACCCGGTCGTGATCCACGCACCAGCTTTCCCCCTTTTCGCTTTTCCGAAGATATCACCGCACTCACCGACCTGCAACCCGGCATGCTTCTCCCCGGCATCGTCACCAATGTAACCACCTTCGGAGCCTTGGTTGACCTTGCTATCCATCAGGACGGTTTGGTCCACATCAGTCAGCTTGCAGACACCTTGATTACGGACCCCAACACCTGCATCAAGGTGCGGCAAAAGGTCAAGGTCCGGGTCCTGGAGGTGGACATGGAGCGAAAACGAATCGCGCTGACCATGAAGAGCTGAAGACGAACAGATGCAAGAATGCCGCTCCTGAGCCCGGACCTCTCATACCCATCTTGTCTCATTAAAAAAAGACACCAACAGGGGCAAGGGATTTCCTTGAAAAAACATACATTTCGACAAACTGTTCACCTAAGCTGATGAATAATCCGGGTAAGCCAACTCTCCCTTGCTCTCCCTGACAGGTTCGGCTATTATGTCATTTCGTTCTTTTTCTAGAACACTGTAAGCAGGTACATGGAGGGAGTGATACCCAAGGATACCATTCCATTCCCCCTACGTGCTGCCTTTTTCCTCCTGTCTTGCCGGGCTCGTCACAGGACAGCTTTCTGGTATTGGCAGGTCATTTCTTCACCCAGAGTATGAATGCCTCCATGCTGCTCAAGAACCATAACAAAACCGCAGTTATTGTAGAACACACCTCGCTCACCTATGCCCAGTTGCTGACTGCGGCCCGAGAAATGGCTGACCTGATCCCGGCCAGCCGGGAGCGGGTCATGATTTATTCTGAAAACCGGCCTAAATGGATTTCGGCATGCTATGCTTGCTGGATAAAGGACTGTACGGTGGTACCGGTTGATTATATGGCAGCCTGGGAAGAAGTACTCCACATCGCCACAGACTGCACCCCTGCAGTAATCCTCTGCTCAGCCCAATGCAGGCCGACGCTTGATCCTGTTCTGGAGCAGCTGGATTATCAGCCCAATGTATTAATTTTCGAGGAACTGGTGGTACCGGGAACAGCCGATCCCGAACCCATAGAATACAAAGATGGCGAGCAGACCGCCCTGCTCATTTATACCTCCGGGACGACGGGGCCCCCCAAAGGCGTCATGCTGTCGTTTACCAATATCCTGGCAAATATCGATGCGGTTTCCCATGGCGTGCCGATTTATACCCCCAATGAGCGGGTACTGATGTTGCTGCCGCTGCATCACATCTTTCCCCTGCTCGGAACCATGGTCACCCCCCTGTATGTGGGCGCCACCATAGCCATGTCGCCCTCCCTGCAGTCCGAGGATGTCATCAGGACCCTGCAAAAGAACAAAGTCACCATCTTAATCGGGGTGCCGAGATTGTACAAACTGATCATCTCTGCGGTCCTCTTAAAAATACGCGCCAACAAGGCCGCATCGCTCCTCTTCAAAGCGGCTGAAAAAATACAGAACAGGGCTTTTTCCAAACTGCTTTTTACCTCTGTGCATAAAAAATTCGGGGGCCACCTGACATATCTGGTCAGCGGCGGAGCCGCCCTGGACCCAGCCGTCGGCCAGGCATTCACCACCCTGGGCTTTGAAGTGTTGGAAGGATACGGCATGACCGAGGCAGCTCCCATGATTACCTTTACCAGACCAGGCGAGGTACATATTGGCTCAGTAGGAGCCGCTCTTCCGGGAACAGCAATACAAATCCGCAAGGGCGAAATCCTGGCAAAGGGAAAAAATATCATGCAGGGCTACTGGAACAACCCCGCTGCCACCAAGGAGGCCTTCAGCGACGGCTGGCTTTTGACTGGCGATATCGGGTACCTTGACGAACAGGCCAGGTTGTTTATCACTGGCAGGAAAAAAGAGATCCTGGTGACCTCCAGCGGTAAAAACATCAACCCCCTCATCCTGGAGCAGCAACTTGAGGCAAGCAGCCCGCTCATCCGCGAGGCAGGAATTTTTCTCAAGGATGATCTCATCCAAGCCCTTATCCGGCCCGATCTGGTCGCCGCCAGGGAACAAGGCGTCTCAGATCTGGATGCCTTTTTTCGCGCCCAGGTCATCGCCCCGTTCAATCAAAGCGTCTCCTCCTATCAGCGAATAATGCAGTATACCCTGGTGGATGAAGAGCTGCCAAAAACCCGGCTTTCCAAACTGAAGCGTTTTCAACTCCCGGATATGGCGGCCAACAGATCTGTTCAAAAAAAGACAGCCCATCATCCAGACTGGCAGGAGTATTCCCTCATAAGGGAGTACATTGAATCCATCTGCGCGACCTCTCTTCACCCGGACGACCACCTGGAAATTGACCTTGCCATGGACTCGCTGGACAAGGTGGGCCTGCTAGTTTTTCTCAAAAACACCTTTGGCGTCGATATCGACGAAACTCGGCTGATGACGCTGCAGACCCCGAAAAAAATCAGCGCCTTTGTCAGGGACAAGAAAGCCAGAGTGCGGGTTGAAACCATCAACTGGCAAAAGATACTCAAAGAGCAGAAAAACCTCATGCTCCCAAGCACCTGGCCGACCACAGTTGTCTTAAAAAATCTCTCCAAGGTGCTTTTCAAATGCTATTTTTCCCTCAAGGGAGAAGGCAGGGAAAATATTCCAGAGACCCCCTGCATCCTGGCGCCAAATCATCAGAGTTACTTTGACGGCCTTTTTATCGCCTCGCAGTTGAGTAACCGCTTTATCAGAAAAACCTTTTTTTATGCCAAGGAAAAACATCTTAAAAACAAATGGATCAGAAGTTTTGCCGACCACCACAATGTCATTGTCCTGGATATTCACTCTGATGTTAAAAGCTCACTCCAGAAAGCAGCGACGCTCCTGAGAAACGGCAACAACCTGATGATTTTTCCGGAAGGGACACGGACCCTGGACGGTACCATGGGGGAATTCAAGAAGACCTTTGCGATCCTGAGCAAGGAGCTGAACATTCCGGTGGTACCCGTAACCATCAACGGCGCTTTTGAAGCGCTGCCAAGCGGATCCCTCTTTCCCAAGCCCTTCAAAAGGATCTCGGTTACTTTTCAAAAGCCCGTTTTTCCCACCGAGAGCCACACCTACGAGTCGATCAAGGCCCAGGTGATGGATACCATTAATGCCTGCCTGGTCCCCAAAAAGCCTTGCTGAGATCTCTGCCCAAACAGGCGCAATACACAAGGGAAAAAAGAGACAAAAGCAGATGGATGTGGTCTCCTTGAACAGGTGCAGATTTGGCCAAACTGTTCCCCTAAAGGTCAGCCCAGGCGGTACCATCTTTGGCCTTTTTTTGGCAACACATATACCCAAATAGCATGGGGTACCCAAAACCACCGAACCTGGCGCCGCCTGAGCTGATGAGAAATCCGGGCTCCTTGCCTTAGCTGGTGGGGGGCTCTGACGAATGCAGCTCTTGGGTGAGTATTTTTTCGACCATCACCTGCCTGTAATCAAAGATGCGCTGCAGTGTCTTTTGTATGTAGACCGTATGGGCTATCTTTCCCAGCAACCCCAGCGGCGGTTGATAGTCCACCTGATCAAGAAGCAGCACCCCAGAACTGTCTGGCTGGATCTCATGGTAATGATACCAGAATCGGTACGGACCCAGCCGCTGTTCATCGACAAAGGAAAGACCTTGCCGGATATGTTTGATTTCCGTTACCCAGGTATGGGTTCCCAGCATGGGAATGGTAATACGGTACTCGACAATCAAGCCGTTGTACATGATCTCAGGCAGCTCGCTGATGATGCGAAAGCGTAAATCCGGGGGGGTGATCCTGTCAAGGTTGGCCGGATGCTGCAAAAAATTCCAGGCACGCTCAACACTTGTCTGTACCCGCTGCCGTCGTTTCAGTCTATACATAGCTCCCCCTTTTTGCATTGCACCGAAATCCCGCCGTCTCTTACCAGCCGCCGGAATCTCATTCTCCAGGAAACAGAAGAGAACACCTCTGCTTCGAATATCGGATAACCATTGTTCACAATTAAAAAAATACAAGAGAAAAACAATCAGTCAAAAACAATTGGGAGACAATGTCTTGAGATTGTTCAGCAGAAATTCGGACCTGGGCCATAAAAAACAGGTTGTCTCTTGAACAAAAATAGAGAACAAGTTGCATGACAGGCCCATGCGCAGAATCGCCTGTCCACACAGTATTTACCCCAGATTAGCGCAGGGGGCACCACCTTTGGCGGTCTTTGGGGCAACACTTGTACGCAGATCTGATGTGGTAGCAAAGACCATCGAATCTGGCCCCGCCTGCGCTGATGAGACATCCAGACCATGGCATCTGAACCCGTGACGGCCAGGGTGTAGCTTCGCGAATTCAGCATACAATACATACCCACAACGAGTGCAACATGGACAGAGCACACCACAGAAACCTTGGCATGGAACTGGTGCGGGTGACTGAGGCTGCAGCGCTTTCAGCAGCCGCTTTTATGGGAACAGGAGACAAAAACGGAGGTGATGCCGCTGCCGTACAGGCTATGCGGACGGTTTTGCGTACTGTTCAAATGCAGGGCATCGTTCTTATCGGTGAGGGCGAAAAAGACGAAGCCCCCATGCTTTATAACGGTGAGCCGGTGGGCAGCGGGGATGGGCCAGAGCTAGACATAGCAGTGGACCCGGTGGAAGGTACCAGGCTGCTGGCCGATGGCCGTCCCAATGCCATCTCCGTGATTGCAGCCGCACCCAAAGGGGCTATGTGGGACCCGGGACCCTCGTTGTACATGAAAAAAATCGTGGTTGAACAAGCTGCCCGTGCAGCCATAGACATTACACAATCGCCGACAGAAAATCTTCGTACTATTGCCGCAGCACTGAACAGACAGATCTATAATCTCACGGTTTTTGTGCTGGACAAGCCCCGGCACAAAAACCTCATTGATGAAATACGCCGCACCGGAGCACGTATCACTCTGCGCTCAGATGGTGATGTCATGGGAGGCCTCATGGCCGCCGTACCAGGTACAGGCATTGATGTACTCATGGGGACCGGAGGCACACCGGAGGGCATCATAACCGCTGCGGCGGTGAAAGCTCTGGGAGGCGGCATGCAGGCCATGCCGGATCCCCAGCTGGAAAACGAACAACAAGCCCTCCGCAGGCAACAATCTGGGTACCTGGATCAGGTTCTTGATCAAGACACACTCATTCGATCTGAGGATGCCTTCTTTGCCGCAACCGGTATAACAGGCGGCCCGTTCCTGGAAGGAGTGCACTTTGACCAGGCGACGGGGGTCACCACCCACAGTATTGTTATCCGGGCGCTTTCAGGGTCCATTCGATATATACAGGGTATTCATCAGCGCAAACCAGAGCATGTATTCGGCGACCAAGCGGGCTGAGCCTTCTTTGCAAAAGAACATCTATGTAATGGCAAGGAGCAGTATTGAGTCGCAGCACACTGCCCATGAGCAATGCAAAAAAAGGAAGACAAACACACAGACTCAAGCCCCATCCAAAAGGCTCCTGATCTTGCCTGCAAGCTCCCCAAAAGCCACTGGTTTGAGGATCAGCGCGCCGATTTGTAAAGCCCTGCATCTTTGCTCTGTAATCCTGCCACTTAAACCAGTACACATCAACACCGGAACATCCAAAGAGATTTCGCGTATGGCTGCAACCAACTGCTCTCCTGAGAATTGGGGCATAGCTAAATCCGTGATGATCAAATCATACTGTTGCGGATTTTCCCGAAAGGCCTCAAGTGCACGGGTGCTGTCCTGGTGCCCACTTACCTTATAGCCCAGTTCTTGTAGCTGATGAATTCTCATCTCAACGATTTGCAGCTCATCATCGACCAGGAGTATGTGTTCCCCTCCCCCGACTATATTGTCAGGCCGTTCCAAGGACTGTGCTCTCTTCGTTTTGCTGACCGGTATGTAAACACGAAAGGTGCTTCCCTGGCCAGGAATCGTGTCTACATCAATGGCGCCACCCATTTGTTGGATGATACCGTGCACCTGTGACAAGCCCATTCCTGTCCCCTTGTCCTTTTCCTTGGTGGTAAAAAAAGGATTAAAAATTTTATTGAGCACCTCTGGGGGAATTCCGGTTCCGGTATCGGCAACCGACAAAACCACATACTCTCCCGGGGCAACATCTGCGGTCATCGGGTCACTCTCCATCACTCTATGCCCCCTAAGACTGATGGACATCTTCCCGCCCCGATCTTCCATGGCATGCCAAGCATTGGTGGCCAGGTTCATGACAACTTGATGTACCTGGGTAGGATCTGCATCAATAATGCCGCAGTTTCCTTCGATATCCTGTTTGATTTCAATGGTAGCCGGGATAGTGGCGCGCAGCAGACACAGTGCCTCCTTGACGATCAGCTCCACCTCAACAGGCCTGGTCTCCACCTTGTCCTGACGTGAGAAAGAAAGGATCTGCTGAACCAGAGCCTTCGCCCGCACTGCAGCGGAATAAATCTGGTTGAGATGCTCTCGATTAAAAGTCTGGTCAGGCCCCTCATTGAGCAGTAACTCCGTATAGCCCATGATGGGGGTCAAAATATTATTGAAATCATGGGCCACGCCACCGGCAAGGGTACCGATGGCTTCCATTTTCTCTGCGCTCTGCAGACGTTTTTCATAGGCTATTTGCTGATCTTCAAATTGTTTCAAAACAGTGATGTCTGCCATTGTCCCTATCAAGCGCAGCGGTCTCCCCTCAGCATCCCTTTCTACAACCTTGCCACGACCAAGGACCCATTTATAGGAACCGTTATGGCAACGAATGCGATACCGTTGCTTAAAAGAGTCCTTTTCACCTGATAAACATGACTCTATGGATCGGGTTACCACATCCTTTTCTTCAGGATGAATACGCGCCATGACTTCATCTATATGTTCAGATACAGGCCCCTCCGCACCGTATCCCAGCATACGCAACCACCCCGGAGAATAATACAGCTCTTCCCGAACAAGGTCCCAATCCCAGACGCCGTCCCCGGCTCCTTCCAGCGCAAAATGCCACCGTTGCTCGTTTTCCCGTGACCGTTTCAGGGCACCTTCCAGGCCGTGGATCAAAATAGCCATGGCGATAACGGCAATTAAACTGAGAAACAGAAATGTAACCGAAGTCGTCCACCATATATCCATGGATAATGTAAACTGGAGCCAAGCTGCAGAAGAGTCACTAATACATATCCCTTCGATAATCAAAATAACGAGCTGCGCCGCCACCACCATAACTCCTGAGCCGATGCCAAGCGTCAAGGTAGCAATCATAGAGCTGATCAGCATCCAGAGACGCCCGCTTCCCAAGAAACCGAGGTGAAAAAAGGACAATACCCCCAAACCGAAGCAAAGGCAGACAATTATTGAGGCCCGGATCTTTACAGGAATGGATCTTGTCAAAGTCAAAAAGAGCGTACACAGGTAGGCGGCGATGTAGACGATGAAATGTATCCACTGCCCATCGTGGGATGCCTTGAACAGCGTTCTTATCAAGGGCGGCAGGGCCAAAATACAGACGGAACAGCAAATGAAAACCAAGGTTTTATGTCTCCATTCCTGCAGCGTCTTGGACTGTTCAGTGAGAAGCAATTGCTTCACGTACCCAAGTCGTGACAAAATCGTATCTCCCCCCTTGCTCGCACTCTGTACATGGTACAGATGCCTGCGGTACCTTAGCTCTTAGAGCATACAAACCTGCCCCGAATTTGGGTAAACGCAATTGGCAGCTAGCCTGAATTTCTCATGAACATGCGTTGAAATTACAATAAACTATAAGAACAATCAGTTAGAAAACAAATAGTTTGTAGCTCATTTCTCCAAAATGTTTACGAGAAATCCGAGCTAACAGTTACCTGGTTACCTGTATAGGCAAGCCTGGTTTTACCTATGCACGGGTACAGCCAGCTGCCTAAAAAATCAACGTGCTGACCAGGCATACTTCGTCCTGTACATGTCAAATTGGAACCCTACTCTCCTTTCATCGTGTCACAACTCTTTATCGGAAGTCAAGACGAACATCCTGATACTTCGTTTTTTCCTTGTAGCGTTCAAGGCACGGCTGAGGCCTCTTTTTCTGCAGTGGCAGTCGTGGCTCAGAGACAACCAGATACGCCAATTCCATGCTGCATTACCCTCTCGCTCCCACTCATCGTACGCAACCTGATTGCTCATCAGCATGGCGGCTTATTGGAAAAAACAATGCAAAATTCACTCCAGACGGCTCCATCCTCGCCAGTATTTGAACTGCAAAGCCCCCCTGGAATGCATCGCAAAAAACTTTGCCTCTGGCACCGCCTGAGCTGATGAGAAGTCCGGGCTGCGCCGGAGACCGTGCCTGGTGTACTCAGTCAATAAGGCGCACAGCACCCCTGTCAGCCGAGGCCGCAAAACGGGCATATGCCCGCAACGCCTTTGAGACCGTACGTTCGCGGTTCGGGGTAAAAGCTGCACGCCCTCTGGCCACTTCCGCTTTTCTGCGGGACGCCATCTCCGTGTCGTCTACCAGTAGATTGATGCTGCGGGCAGGAATATTTATATCCACTTTATCCCCATCCTTGACCAGGCCAATAGCGCCACCGTCGGCCGCTTCTGGAGATACGTGCCCGATGGACAGCCCCGAGGTGCCGCCAGAAAACCGTCCGTCCGTGACCAGGGCACACTGCGCCCCCAGGTGCATGGATTTGAGATAGGAGGTCGGGTAAAGCATCTCCTGCATTCCTGGCCCGCCTCTGGGGCCTTCGTACAGGATAAAGACCACATCACCAGCTTGTACCCTACCACCCAATATATCCTCGCAAGCCGCCTCCTGCGAATGAAAAACCTTGGCAGTCCCCTTGAAATGCAGGATAGAATCATCAACCCCTGCTGTTTTCACAATGCAGCCATTGCTGGCAATATTGCCGAAAAGCACGGCCAGTCCGCCATCCCTGGAATAGGAATGCGCACAGCTGCGGATACAGCCCGCTGTCCGGTCCAGATCCAACCTATCGTACTGCCTGTCCTGGCTCCCCATGACAAGATTTATCCTGCCACCCGGAGCGGCCATATACAGTGCCCGGGCCTCAGGGGTGGCCGTCTCCCGTTTGACATCATACTCATCCAGGGCTTGGGCCAAGGTCAGCCCGTCTACCCTTGAGACCGTGGTATCGAGCAACCCGGCACGATCCAGTTCGCCCAGGATCCCCATGATACCGCCGGCTCTGTTGACATCTTCGATATGATATTTCTGAGAATTGGGGGCAACCTTGGCCAGGTTGGGTACCTTACGCGAAAGGGCATCAATATCACGCATGCTAAACGCCACCTCCGCCTCATGGGCAATGGCCAGAAGGTGCAGGACGGTATTGGTGGAGCCTCCCATGGCAATATCCAGGGCCATGGCATTGTCAAAAGCCGCACGCGTTGCAATGGATCTTGGCAGAACCGACGCATCTTCGTTACCATACCAGGCATCACACATCGTCACGATACGCTCTGCCGCCCGGGTGAAAAGATGCAGGCGCTGCCTGTGGGTGGCAACCACGGTTCCGTTGCCCGGCAGGGCAAGGCCAAGAGCCTCGTTGAGGCAATTCATGGAGTTGGCGGTGAACATCCCTGAACAGCTTCCGCAGGTGGGACATGCCTGACGTTCCACGGTCTGCAGTTCCTTATCACTGATCCCCGTATCCCCTGCCATGACCATGGCATCAATCAAATCCATGGCTTTGTCTCCAACCCGGCCGGCCTCCATTGGTCCCCCTGAAACAAAAATAGTTGGAATATTCAACCGTACGGCTGCCATCAACATCCCAGGAGTAATCTTGTCGCAGTTGGAGATGCACACCATGCCGTCCACTTTATGGGCATTGCACATATATTCCACTGAGTCGGCTATCAGTTCACGGGAAGGCAGAGAATACAGCATCCCGTCATGCCCCATGGCAATCCCATCGTCAATGGCAATCGTATTGAACTCTGGGGCGAAACACCCCCTGGACTCTATGATGGCCTTGACCTGTTGTCCTATGTCATGCAGATGGACATGTCCAGGGACCATCTGGGTAAACGAATTGACCACGGCAATAATCGGTCGCCCCATCTGTTTTTCCTTCATGCCGTTGGCGCGCCATAATGCACGAGCTCCAGCCATTCTCCGGCCATGGGTGGTTTCTGCACTCCGCAACGGAATTGCCATATCTTCAGTCTCCCTCTTGTACGGTTTTACATTTTTTTTCCTTGTCAATTGGTAGGCTGGCGCGATAGTACCTTAATAGACAATGTCTGTCCAGACAGGAGAAGAGTTCTGCCTGAAGACAGGGCGTCTTATGGTGTGCGCGGCAAACCTCTGCCAACTTCACCCTCTCTGCCAACTTCACCCTGGTGCGGCTTATGAAACAACAGGAAATTGATTACTGGATCACCGCCATGCTCAACAAGCACGAGCGTGTCTCTGATCTGAACATCACCGAAGGAAAACCGCTACAAGTGGAAAGTGACGGTGCCCTGGTCCGGGTAGACGTAACCCCCAGGGTTACCCAGCTTACCCCGTTTCAGTCCGAGGTGTTCGCCCTCAACTTGATCGGCGGCAACCACCGATTGTTGAGAGACCTGATCACGAAAGGTTCCTGTGATCTATCCTATGCGCTCAGCGACAAGGTCCGTTTCAGGGTCAACATCTTTTCCCAGCGCGGCAGGTTGTCCACGGTTCTGCGTAAACTGGAAACCAAGATCCCCACCATCAGTGCCTTCAACTTTCCCGATGTCTTTCTGAAGATGGCCAAAGAGGTCAACGGCTTGGTTCTCTTTACAGGCGCCACGGGTACGGGTAAAACGACCTCCATGGCCGCCATCCTCAATCGCATCAACGAGGAGCGGCCGGTTCACATCGTTACCTTGGAAGACCCCATTGAGTACATGCACCCGCATAAAAAGGCCACCTTCAACCAACGGGAACTGGGCGACGACTTTGACACCTTTGCCAACGGGTTGCGGGCAGCATTGCGCCAGGCGCCCAAGGTGATCCTGGTGGGTGAGATTCGCGACCGGGAAACCCTGGAAATCGCACTGACCGCTGCCGAAACAGGGCATTTAGTCTTCAGCACCCTGCATACCATAGATACTGGTCAGACCATAAACCGCATCCTTGGTATGTTTGAACAGGATGAACAGCCCCAGATCCGTAACAGGCTCTCCGACACCATTCGCTGGATCATCAGCCAGAGACTGATTCCCCGTGCCAAAGGCGGGAGGATAGCCGCCCTGGAAATACTCTGCACCAGTCTACGCATCAAAGAGCTTATCCTCAACGGGGAAACCGAGGAAAAAACCTTTTACCGCGTTGTCAGTGAAGGCTCGACCAGAGGCATGCGTACCTTTGACCAGCATTTGCTTGAACTCTTTGAAACCGGGCTGATTACGGAAGAGACAGCCCTGTCCTACTCCTCTCATCGCAGCGAGATCATGCGCGGCATGGACACCATTAAATCCTCTCGCGGCGAGCGAACTTCCGATATCAGTAATCTTTCTCTGGAAGAAGAGGAAGGAAAAGATCCGTTTGCCAACTGGTAATCACCAGTGTCAGACCATAGGCATACAATCAACCATTTTTATGACTCTAAGGATTGACCCATGATCAGCAATTGTCCCGGCTGCCGAAAAGCACTCACCTTCTCTCCTGAGCAAAAACACAAGCTACAAACAGCCCTACAGCATATGAAACAGGGTCAGTTTTTGACCATCAAGTGCCCCTCTTGCACCTTTCCCATTAAACTGGACCAATACGGCCATCCCCCTCAGGCCGACCAGTCGTTGATTGCTCCGCCTGCACCGCCAGATCTGGAATGGCTCACCAGCGGAGTCTTTGATTTGGAGGAGAAAGTTGAAGATGTTCCCACAGCTCTGATTCTGTACAAGGCCTCCCCGGAGAGAGACAGAATTTGTAACGCCATAGAGTCAGTGGGCTATCAACTCATTGTCCTGGAATCATACAAGGAGGCGATGGAACGGATGCGCTTTGTTCCCGTTGCCTGTATCGTCTATCAAGACACCCTGGACGGCGAGCTGGCCACATCCAAATTCCATCAGCATATCTCCCACATGCCCATGGACCGCCGCCGCTATATTTTTTACATTCTCGTCGGCTCCAATTTCCACACTCTGTATGATTTGGAAGCCCTTTCGTTGAGTGCAAACCTGACAATAAACAACAAGGATCTCAAGCATATGGCAGTGATTCTGCGCAAAGCGATTCCAGAGTACGAAAAACTTTTCGGTGGATACATGGAGGAACTCAACACATTTGGCCGCCGCTGAACAGCAGACACCTGAGAAAAAACAACCCTGCATCCGTGTTTATTCCAAAACAGCGTCATGCTCAAAGCATCAGGAAAATTTTGATCACCATGAATCCATCTTTTGGGCAAACAGCATCCCCCCTCGGATGCATACCCACGGATAATGCGGTTTTCAAGACTCGCGAACCTGGCCCGGCCTGAGCTCAAAAGCAACTCGACCTATCACCTTGAAATTACGATAAAATACGCTTTTATATCCCTCAACCACCCATCCCCGCTCTGGTGAGCGGTCTGCAAGGCAGATAAAAGAAAAAAATACAGTTTTTCAACAAGAAAAAGTTGTCTTTCATACTATACTCTGTTATTTTTTTATCCTTTCCAGTAACCGGCATACCTGAATCTCCAGATAGGCCTCTCGTTGAACACTAATCTTAGACATTGGTTAACGACCGTTGACCGCACAACAGGAATAACAATCCATGACAGATAACCGAACTCAACCCGCTATGGCGGCAGATGACAATGACTTCGAAGAGGTGAGCTTTGCAGAACTCTTCGAGCAGGAAGAAAACAACACCGTGATCAACGTTGGTGAAGTTGCAATCGGAACAGTCGTTGATATTAACAACGATGCGGTGCTCATTGACGTTGGAGACAAAGCTGAGAGCTATATTTCCCTCTCCGAATTCCGCCATGAAGATCCAGACAAAGAAATCCAGATAGGCGATACATTCGAAGTTTTTATTGAAAAAAGAAAGGAGGAAGGTGGACTGCTCCTTTCCAGAGAAAAAGCCATTGCCATAAAAGTCTGGGAACAAATAGCTCTGATCCAGGAAGAGGATGGCACCATTGAGGGCAGGATCGACAACAGGGTCAAAGGTGGTATGTCTGTCGACATTGGCGTCCCTGCCTTCCTGCCGTACTCTCAAATTGACCTTCGCCCGGTTAAGGATCTGGATGGACTTATCGGTGATACCTTTGAGTTTAAAATCCTCAAGTTCAACCGTAAGCGTAACAACGTCGTTATCTCCCGCCGTGCGATCCTGGAAGAACAACGGGCAAAAATGCGCGAGCAGATGCGCACCTCACTGGAAGAAGGTCAGACCATCCGCGGTGCCATCACCAATATCACGGACTACGGCCTGTTTATCGATCTCGGCGGCATGGACGGTCTCTGTCACATCACAGATCTCTCCTGGGGTCGTGTTTCCCACCCTTCCAAACTCTATACTGTTGGTGAGGAAATAGAAGTCAAAATCCTCAAATACGATAAGGACTCTGACCGGGTATCCCTGGGGGTCAAACAACTCAAATCCGATCCATGGGAACGTGTGCCAGAACAATATCCTCCAGGTGTTCAGGTAACCGGTAAGGTTGTCTCCATCACCGATTATGGTGTGTTTGTGGAGCTTGAAGAGGGCGTCGAAGGCTTGGTACACATCTCCGAAATGAGTTGGTCGAAAAAACCTCGCCACCCTGCCAAAGTGGTCTCTGTCAGTGACCAGATCGCTGTCCAGGTACTCAATGTAGAAGCTGATACCAAACGCATCTCCCTGGGCATGAAACAACTCCAGCCCAATCCCTGGGATGTGGTTGAAGAGAGCTACCCTGTGGGTGCGGTCATTGAAGGCAAAATTAAGAATATCACCGATTTTGGAATCTTTATCGGTATTGAGGAAGGTATTGACGGCCTTATTCATGTCTCTGACCTCTCCTGGACAGAACGAATCAAACATCCCTCTGAAAAATATACCAAAGGTGATACCATCCAGGCTGTTGTCCTCAAAATCGACAAGGAAAACGAGAGATTCTCCCTGGGCGTCAAGCAGCTTGAGCCAGATCCATGGAAGGCCGCAGCCAATACCTATCCCATTGGCTCCACTGTTCAGGGGACCATAACCAACGTCACCGATTTCGGTGTTTTTGTTCAGCTTGAAGAGGGGATCGAGGGGCTTGTACACGTGTCCGAGATCTCCCATGAAAAAATCAAGACCCCTGTTGGCATGTTCCACGTCGATGACACGCTCCTGGCAATGGTTATCAATGTTTCCGCAGACGATCGCAAGATCGGCCTCTCCATCAAAGCCCTTGAAGAAAAAGAGAAAGACGACGGAACAAAGCCTGAAGAATACACTCAAAAACAGTCCACTGGTCCATCCACCATTGGCGACCTGCTCAAAGCAGCAGCGACCGACGACGGGGGCAACGATAAGTCCTGATTGTCCCCAATATCGCAGCTTTTTTCATTGCAACTCTCTTTGGCCGACAACTTCAGTTGTCGGCCAAAGAGCATCCTGTTGACTCTTTTATCAACAAGATCGGTGCGAAACATCACCGTAACTCGTTACAAAGGATATGATGTCATGCTCAAGCGTGAATTAGTGAACGCGGTTTCTGCTCAGCTCGAAGAATACTATAAACAGGATATCTCCCAGGCTGTAGAAATCATTCTGGAAGAAATTGCCCAGGCTCTAGCCGAAGAAAGGAGAGTGGAAATCCGTGGGTTTGGGAGCTTTTCCGTACGAACACGTAAACCGCGAACAACCAAAAACCCGAAAACTGGAAAGATGATGAATATCCCGGAAAGAAAAACTCTCCATTTCACCATGAGTAAATCGCTGAAGGAAGTTTTAATTCAGGCTGAATAGCCCGCCTTCCATCCATTGTCTGCCGAACTCGGATTTTTCTTCAACAATGCTCTTTGCAGCGCCATACACACAACTGCGCCTGATAGCAGTGGACGTATGAATATTTTGTCGAAATTTGAGAAAAAAAGACAAAAACGATTGAAAAAAGCTGCCTTATCATCAGCAAAGAGCAGAAAGACGCTGAGGATAAGCGGGGGAAACCCGTTTAAGAGTCTATACGATCAGGGGGCAGGAGCCACCGGAGAACGCTTTCTCATACATCCTGTTGTTTTGTCGTGCTCCCGCGATCTTCAGCCCCCCATATGCAGAGAGCTGGCCAGCACCTTCCGCGGCTTGACCCCATCGGACGGTCCAACCACACCGTTTTTCTCCATGAGATCAATGATCCGAGCTGCTCTATTGTAGCCCACCCGCAAGGCCCTCTGCACTCCTGAAATGGAGGCCTGCCGAGTGGTCATCACATAATCAAGCGCTTCATTGTACTTTTCGTCATATTCATCATGGACACCATTGCTCACCAGCTCATCCGGTTCCTGTTCTGTGATGACATCAAAAATATAATTGGGTTTTCGTTGTCGCTTGATAAATGTTGTAATATCAACAAGTTCCTCCTCGGACAGATACGTCCCATGCACCCTTGTTAACCGGGCGCTTCCAGGAGGTACAAAGAGCATATCCCCATTGCCGAGCAAAGTTTCCGCCCCATTGGAATCAATGATAGTTCGGGAATCGGTTTTAGAAGACACCTGAAAAGAAATCCGGGTCGGGAAATTTGCCTTGATAATGCCGGTCAATACATCCACCGAAGGTCGTTGGGTGGCGAGAATGAGATGGATGCCTGCAGCCCTGGCCATTTGTGCAAGGCGGGTCAGGGAAAATTCAATATCCCTGGACGCGGTCATCATCAGATCTGCCAGCTCATCGATAATAACCACAATATAGGGAAGAGGCTCCAATTTTTCTCCATGTTCATCATACTGGGCGGTTGGAGAGCCAGCCAGTTTCTGATTGAACTGCTCAATATGTCTGACTTGAAAATGAGCCAGCAGATTGTAGCGTCTGTCCATCTCCCTAACCAGCCATTGCAAGGCAAGGTTAGCCTTGTTCATGTCCGTGATCACCGGGGTCAGCAGATGGGGAATATCATTGTAAAAAGAGAGCTCGATCCGCTTGGGATCCACCATTAAAAAACGCACCTCATCGGGCGTAGCCCGGTAGAGGATGCTGGTAATCATAGCGTTAAGCCCCACGCTTTTTCCTGTACCAGTGGCCCCGGCAATAAGTAGATGGGGCATGGATTCAAGCTCTACCACCACAGGGGCACCGACAATATCTTTACCCAGGCAGATGGGTAGCCTGGAGGTACTCTGGGAAAAGACCTCAGAGGTGACTATATCAATGAAAGGCACCAGGCTTTTTTGGATATTGGGGATCTCGATCCCCATGACATCCTTGCCCGGTATGGGTGCCACAATCCGGATACTAAAAGCACTGAGAGCCAGGGCCAGATCATCGGCCAGGTTGACTATCTTGCTGATCTTGATCCCAGGATCAGGCTTGTATTCATAGGTGGTAATCACCGGACCTGGAGAGATGCCCATGACCTCTCCCTTGATCCCAAAATACCCCAGCTTTTTCTCAAGCAATTCTGCATCCGAACGAATACGGTTCTGGTCCACCAAATTTTCATCACTGGTATTGCGCAGAAAGGTAAGCAAGGGGAGCTGGTATGCATCGGTTGCATCGGAAAAATCCTCAGCCGTTTCGGTATCAGCGTAGGCGTTCCCAGGGGCCAGCTCAGCAGGGCTGCTCTCCCAGGGCGCTGAGTATCCTGCCACATCCGCAACCAGGAGGGAGGATGAATCCGCCTCTCTGCTGCCCACCTCAAGTTGTTCCTCATCCGCAGGCCGGGCTGGACGTCTCTCGGTATCAAGCTCAGGGGGTGTCGGCGACTCTGGCGGGACACTTTGAGCAGAGCTTTCGGATACCGCCTGTTTGTCTGATACAGGGGGAATGGCCCTTTGCTGCACAGCATCGGTTGTTGTACTTTCGGGCTCGACAGCGGCACCCATGGCTGGGGAGACTATGGGTATGGCCCTCCTTTCTGTCTCGTCCTGGTCACCAGCAGGGGACGCAGGTGCAGCCGGTACCACCGTATCTGCTTCCTGGTCCGAACAACTGTCGCCCTCAGGATACTGAGGCACAGGAGCGGTGAAAGCGTCATCCCCTCGCTGCCTTCCCCAGGACGTTGAAGAAAAGGGCACGGTGCCATCGGCACCAGCAGGCGGGAAACCCAAAGCAGTCTCTGGCAACGCCGAGGCCAGAGAATCCCCGGAATCTATGGCTGACTGTGGGTATCTCTCGCTTTGGCCGGGTTCCAAGGACGCCGATTGCTGGTTGATACCCTCCTGTTGATGGACGGAAGAAGTGGGTACCGCTGTTTCAGATGGTCCTGTGCAGGGTTCAGCATGAGCCGCTGGTCGGGATTCCGCCTCCGGCAGACAGGCGGCATTAGTTGTATCAGTTGCCCTGGTTTTCTCAAAAGCCTCGAGAGACCGGGCCATCTCCTCCTTCCGGGAAAGAGGCGGTGCTTTCCCAACAGGGCCAACCGCTGGTTTCGGGGCAGTGGTACCAGGAACCACCTGACCGGGCCCTGTGCTTCTTTGACCATCTGCGGCCTGCTGGGAAGAGGTTGTCCCTGTCCTGACCGAAACGGTACTGTCCGGGGAGATACTACTTCTGGACGAAAAGAAGGGCAGCGAATGGGACCGTGGGGGGGCGCTAACAACCTCAGGACCGGATGAGGCCCCCCCCCCTGCACTGCCAAATCTTTTCCCGCTCTCTTTCTCTGGGTGAAGACCGGGAACAGACGGCCTCGAAGCTGCGGCAGTATACCTTGTGCGAACCACATCTTCGGATCCCACCGGGGAACTGGGGCCATTCAACTGTTCCAGGTCTGCTTTGAGCTGTTGCACACTTTCCAAAGTCTTTGCATACTTTCTTTCCAGTTTGATGTATTTCTCGCAGATATTCAGGCTGGCCAACAGCAGTCTGGCATAATGATTCACCTCGCGTACCGTACCCTCTCGACTCTCAAGGGCTTTGAGTTCATCAATAATGAGAGAAGCTATCCGGGGGGCATGCTCCAGCAGCTCGGCATTTTCAATGGTAAATTTATATTGCCCATGGCCGGTCTGCACAACGAGGGCGTCTTTTTCCAGTCCGTATGTGTATTCAAAACCTTGTGTATACATTCCCAGGAAGGTGGTTGTAAATATTAAAAAAAATAATAAAAGAAAGAAAGGATCTCTCTGAAACAAACCGTTCTTCTGAAAGAATTCCAGCGAACATCGTTAGGCTCCGCATCACTCCAGAATATCAAGCTCATTGCTTGAAAACAACTGAAAAAACCGCCGCCTGGTGTTTCACTATTGGGACTTTTTCACAGGGTCTATACCATCTCGATCTCCCTTACTTCCAGTCGGAAACAGCTCTGCGCCGGGCTGGATTTGGGCAAGCCAGGATTTCACATCAACTCGGGCGGGACCAGATGGAAAATTTTTGACAGTGCAGGCAAATACCCTCTCTTTGCTGGCACTACACTGCCAACAAGAGGGGGCCTGCAAGCAGGCACCCCCTCTTGTTATCCAAGGTCATCAAGGAGACGGAAGACATCTTCATTGGTAGGTATGTCAGCCATGGAGCGGCCATAGTGGACATAACGAATCTGTCCAGACTTGTCTATGAGCACCTGGGCCGGCATTCTGCCCAGCTTCAACAGACGAACCTCCTGCCCATAGAGGCGAAGCACCTTGTGTGCCGGATCTGGTACCCCGATAAACGGCAATTCTTCTTTCTCCCAATACCTTCGGAAAGAGGGGGCACTCTCTGGGCCAAAAACCAGTATTTCCGTGTCTCGTGCTGCAAATCGTTGGTAGTCACGGCGCAACTGCGTCATATGCCTGCGGCAGAATGGTCACAAAAAACCGCGGTTGAATACCATAAGCACATTTTTTGTCCCCAGATAGTCAGACAAAGATTTTATGCTGCCGGTACAGTCAGGCAGGGTAAAGGCCGAAGCACTGGTATACGGTACAACTTTGCTCATGATCAGCTCTCCTTCTCAAACCTCCATTGGCCAGGGATTAAACAAAAAAGGGCAGGCGCTGTATGGCCTGACTCTTGACTTTGCCACCCAGCGCCTCATGGTCACCAGGAGCGCTGCACAGGCCTGCACCAGGAAGAAAATCTGCCGGTCTCAATCAGGCACCCTATGCCTTGGTGAACAACCTGGACCCAGCAGTACTGTCAACTCAATGCCACCCCTCCGTGCACCGGCACCTTTCGCTATTACTTTCCCCCGTACTTTGCAGCCAACAGACTGGTGAGCTGGTCTTCATCGGGAAAAGAACCTGTCTTGAATTTCGAATACACCAGCTCACCATCAACCATGACCTCAAACACCCCCTGACTGCCAGGGATAAGCTTAGGCGCATCCCCTAAGGCCTGCTCTATTTTGGCAGCCAAACTGGCCGCCCTGGGTTTATAGTTTCACTTGGAACAATAGGTAATGGACACTTCCATACTCTTCTCCTTGCTGTTTGTTGCATCGTCTCACCGTACAGGGCGTCCCAACCCCCATTGCCCCCTACTGTCCGAAAAAGCAAAACCATGCAAAAATAACGATGCGCGTACAGCTTTCAGGGCTCAGGGGCCCAACCTGATTGTCTACGCCGCCTGTTGCCATTATACTGTACACATCCCTCTTTCAACACTTCCAGTATGGTCTTTTCTCTCTCCTCTTCCCCTCTGCACCGCTCCATTCCCACCCGCAACCGATTCAGGCTCAAAGAAACGGCTCCAGGTCCCCTTTCCCCTCACGCAGGATGGCTGGGACATCATCAATAAGAGAAACCACTGTAGAGGGGTTTGGGTAGATCTCACCACCATCGATGATCACATCCACCAAGCTGCCAAAAAGCTGCTCCACATCAAAGGCATCACAGACAAGCTGCTCTTCCTCAGCAACCGTCGCACTGGTATTGAGTAAGGGATTGCCCAAGGTCTCCAGGATAGCCAGGCAGATGGCATTGTCAGGAACCCTGATACCAACGGTCTTCTGCTTTGACTGCATGATTTTGGGCACCAGTTTACTTCCGGAAAGAACAAAGGTATAGGCACCAGGCAGGTTCTTTTTCATCATCCGATACGCGGTATTGCCTACATGACCGTACTGACTTATGTTGGCGAGTGAAGAACACATGAAGCTGAACGGTTTGTGTTTTGGTCTCTTTTTGATTTGGTACACACGCTTGACCGCTTTTTTATTATAAATGTCGCACCCAATGCCATAGACAGTATCAGTAGGATAGGCGATGACTCCGCCTCTTTTGATCAACTCGACGATCTGATCGATCAATCTGGGTTGCGGATTATAGGGATTAACCTCGAGTATTCGTGCCATTTTTTCCCCTAGCCCGGATTGCTCATCAACTCAAGCGACGCCTGGGTCGAAAAGTGTTGGCAGTGGATTCTGGGTACCCTCTCTTTGCTGCTCAAATACTGCCAAAAATGATACCGGATGACCTGCCCCTTGGTGAACATGTATTGATATTTGAGACTCCGCAAGGGATGCATATTCGTCTATTGTTTTCTTATTATTCAAATGAAGCCCATTGTTCATGAGAAATTCAGCCTCCCCCTCTTTCTTTTTATCCCTATATGGGGTAAATAATATAATCTTACCCCTTTTTTCACCAGGGGATCACAAGACGTGCGAAATCTACACTTTGCTGCACCCATGGCGCAGGCATGAACGCGAAACTATAATCCACGTATTACCACTGTATTGACGCCCGGCGGCCATCGGACAGATTTGGCCCACAGGCAGAGGTCATACGCCTCAGGTTCGGGTGAGGACAGCCCCAGACCCTGTCCCTGTTTCCATCATGGTTGACCACGGTTATGCACAGGGCATTCAATACGGCAATTCGGTACTTTTCCAGCGTACCATGCGTTGCAGGAAGCAAAGGAGACGTTATGCTGCAAGACAATATTCCCCATGCTTTAACCTTTGATGATGTCCTCCTTGTCCCGGGGGCATCGGAAGTCCTCCCTGCAGAGGTATCCCTGAAAACCAAACTGACTCGATCCCTTGACATCTGTTCCCCCCTGATCAGCGCGGCCATGGACAGCGTCACCGAGCACAAGACCGCCATAGCAATGGCTCGCGAAGGCGGAGTCGGGATGGTGCACAAAAACCTTTCCATCAGCGAGCAGGCCAAGGAAGTGGAGCGGGTCAAAAAATCAGAGTCGGGCATGATTGTCGACCCGGTGACCGTCTCCAGACACCAGAGCGTGGCCGAAGTGCAGGAAATCATGCGTACCTATAAAATTTCCGGGCTGCCTGTCCTGGATGGTGACAAGCTGGTAGGCATCGTGACCAACAGGGATCTGCGTTTCGTCTCCGATACCGACCTGCGGGTCAATGATGTCATGACCAGTAAAAATCTTGTCACCGCTCCGGTGGGTATTACCCTTGAACACTCCAAAGCACTGCTCCACGAGCACCGCATCGAAAAGCTCCTGGTCGTTGACCGAACCGGCAGACTCAAGGGTCTTATCACTATCAAAGACATAGAAAAAATCAAGAAATATCCGCATGCCGCCAAAGATAGTATGGGAAGACTCTTGGTCGGCGCAGCCATCGGTGTCAGTCCTGATATGCTGCAACGAACCCAGGCGCTGGTGGATGCCAATGTGGACGTTATCGTTCTTGATTCCGCCCATGGCCACTCCGCCGGTATCATCACTGCTCTTCAGGAAATAAAAAGTCACTTCCCGGACCTGCAGGTCATAGCCGGCAATATCGCCACCCAAGAAGCGACCGCAGCGCTCATTAAAGCCGGTGCCGACGCCGTGAAGGTCGGCGTCGGACCCGGCTCCATCTGTACCACCCGCATTATTGCAGGCGTTGGTGTTCCCCAGTTGTCCGCCTTGAAGGAATGCGCCATGGAGAGCGCCAAAACTGGGACCCCAGTCATCGCCGATGGCGGGATCAAATACTCCGGCGATATTTGCAAGGCCATCGGCATTGGAGCACACTCGGTTATGATTGGCTCCCTCTTTGCCGGAACAGATGAAACTCCAGGTGAAACCTTCCTCTACCAGGGACGGAAATACAAGGGCTACCGTGGCATGGGCTCCATAGGGGCCATGCGCGAAGGCTCAAGTGACCGCTACTTCCAGGAAAAAGAAAGCTCCAAGCTGGTCCCCGAAGGCATCGAAGGCAAGGTCCCTTATCGGGGGCCTATTTCCGAGGTAATCTACCAGCTTCTGGGGGGGCTACGCTCGGGCATGGGATACACCGGTGCCTCTACCATCCCGGAGCTGCACCAAAAAGCCAAGTTTGTCCGTATCTCCACAGCCGGCTTGCGCGAATCCCATGTGCATGACGTTATCATTACCAAGGAAGCACCCAATTACCGTACTGAATAGGATTCCACTCAGCCCAGAAACAGGTGACCATGTCCACGCATACTGAAAAAATAGTCATTCTCGATTTCGGATCCCAAACAACGCAACTGATTGCCCGCCGTATTCGCGAACAAAAGGTGTACAGCGAAATTCACCCCTACACCATTAGCCTGGATCAGTTACGGGCACTCAAGCCTGCAGGGATTGTCCTGTCCGGAGGTCCGGCCAGTGTCTATGACAAAGATGCTCCCATCAGTACCCCAGGCATATACGATATGGGAGTCCCAATCCTCGGTATTTGCTACGGAGCCCAATTGATGATGATCCAGCAGGGCGGTCGGGTGGAACAAGCTGAGAAAAGGGAATTTGGCAAAGCCGTCCTGCAGGTGGAAGAGCAGGCAGGGCTTTTTGCCGGGCTGGAACCTGCACCCTCCCACTACCAGGTCTGGATGAGTCACGGGGACCGCATCGAAGAGCTGGCACCTGGGTGGATGGCAACAGCCTCCAGCACCCATTCGCCGTATGCTGCCCTGCGTCATACGGACAAGCCCTTGGCAGCAGTACAGTTCCACCCTGAGGTGGCCCACACCCTGATCGGTTCCGATATCCTGCGCAACTTTGTCTTTGACCTCTGTGGCTGTCAGCCTGATTGGACCATGCACAGCTTCATAGACACAACGGTCCAGGAAATCCGTGACAAGGTTGGCGACGGCAAGGTGATCTGCGCCTTGTCGGGCGGCGTGGATTCATCTGTTGTTGCAGCCCTTATTCACAGAGCAATAGGTAATCAGCTGACCTGTGTTTATGTCAACAACGGCCTGATGCGTGCCGGTGAGACAGCATCCATCCTGACCTTTTTTCGCCAGAAAACCGATCTCCATGTCATTGATCTGGATGCGGAAGCATTCTTTTTAGACAGACTCGCTGGAATCACCGATCCCGAGGAGAAACGTAAACGCATCGGTCTGGGCTTTATCGAACTGTTTGAGCAGGAAGCCAACAAACTCGGGAATGTCAACTTTCTTGCCCAGGGCACCCTATATCCCGATGTCATTGAGTCCGTAGAATTCAGAGGTAAGGCGCCTATCAAATCCCATCACAATGTGGGCGGTCTGCCTGAACGTATGCAACTGGCACTCATTGAGCCTTTGCGCGAACTGTTCAAAGATGAAGTACGGCAGCTGGGACTGGAGCTTGGACTCCCTGAGGAGGCTATTTTTCGACAGCCCTTCCCCGGACCCGGGCTGGGGATCCGCATCATGGGGGAAATTACCGCCGAACGACTGAGCATTGTACGCCAGGCAGACAGGATCGTCCTGGAAGAGATGAAGGCTGCTGGCTGGTATCGCAAGGTATGGCAGTCCTTTGCCGTGCTCCTACCCATCCAGACAGTGGGGGTTATGGGTGACGGTCGCACCTATGAGCATGTTATTGCGCTGCGTTGCGTCGACTCCAAGGATGCAATGACCGCTGACTGGTCACGGGTCCCCTATGAGTTGCTCGGTACGATCTCCAACCGGATCATCAACGAGGTGCGCGGCGTGAACAGGGTGGTGTATGACATCTCCTCCAAGCCACCCGCCACCATTGAGTGGGAATAATTGTTCTCAACACTGTCGGCCTTTTCCTGGGCCGCAATGCATACAAACAGGGTTGCCATGCTAAAAACAGGTGTTTACGTCGATGCCGAGAATATACGGATGAGCGGTGGCTACGGCATGCGCTATGATGTGCTTGTTGACCTGGTAAAAGGAGACGGTTCCACCTTATTGCTGGCCAACTGCTACCTCGCTGAAGACAGAGAACGCACCCAGGCTGACGCAGAGTATCGCCAGAAAGTCTACTCCTATCATAACGTGCTCCGCCAGTGCGGCTTCAAACTCATAAAAAAATTTGTACGGCGCTATTATGACGAGGACGGCAACATCACCACCAAGGCCAACGCAGACATGGACCTGGCCATTGATGCCCTGCTCCAGGCGCGTAATCTAGACCGGGTTGTTCTTTTGACCGGGGACGGAGATTTCATCCGCCTGGTGATTGCCCTGCAAAACATGGGATGCCGGGTGGAGGTGATAGGGTTTCATAACGTCAGTGGAGAACTGCGGGAGGTCGCCGACTCTTTTATCTCAGGCTACTTGGTTCCGGGGCTCATGCCCATTGCCCTGCCCGCCAGCGCAGATCAACAGGATGCATGGCAACGGGGTACGGTGGCCAACTTCAACATGGACCGCGGCTTTGGCTTTTTTCGCTACTACCGATTTATCGAGAAGCAACTGGTGCCCGAGACGCTCTTCTTCCACCTCTCCAAGTCGACCCTGCCCTCAGAACAGCCTTTTCTGGATCCCAACAGAATTTTTGAGTTCCGGATTGTCTCTAACCCTGCCAACGACAACCGGCCCGAGGCCTGGGACATTCGCTTGCTCCGGGAGCGTGAACATATCAGTACATCCTGAGCGCTCGCAAGACCGGACAGCTGCCAACCAAAAAGGAAGCCGATGCGCGGGTACCACCGCTTTGTCCCGATTGCAAACAGCTGGCCTCAACAGGAATCGTCCCCCCTGTCTGGGCCTGCTCTCGCCCACTCCAACCTTCTTGTGCACCTTTTATCTTGCTTGAGAAAAGAGACCAAACAGATGGATGTGGTCTCCGCGAGTCGGCTCAAATTCCTCCAAAATGTGTACCAACGCTCAGTCCAGGCCAGACCATCTTCGACCGTGTTTTGACCAAAACGAAAGTCCGCTCAGGCGCTGCCAAACACTGTGCATCTGGCAGCGCCTGAGCTCGTGACAAATCCGGGCTTTACATCTCTGACATGGTACGACTTGACGAATTCCCGGAGCGGTATAATTATATGGAGCAGTATTTGCCTATGTTCGCCTGTTGCACTGAACAAGTCGGCGATTCTCACGGTATTCCCCGGGAACCGCTGAAAGGAAATTACAACGTTTTTATTGGAGAAAACTCTCATGCATCAATACTTCCAAATATATGTAAGGAGAACTCTTTGGACAGCCCTCTTTGTCTCACTCACCCTACTCATGGGCAGCAGCCTTTCTGCTGCCGGCCAAAATGATGATGACATCGCCCTGCTCGACCGTTCTGGCAGAGCCTTTACAACCGTCGTGAACAAGGCCTCTCCGGCAGTCGTGTATATCAGTGTTGAAAAGTCCGTTTCCGGTCACCAGAGCAATCCTCTGGAATTTTTCAACGACCCTTTTTTCCAACGTTTTTTCGGTCCCCAGTTTCGTCATCAACCGCGCAGGCGGGCTCCCCGGCAATATCGTCAGCAGGGTGCTGGCTCAGGTTTCATTATTGCACCTGACGGTTTCATCCTCACCAACAACCATGTCGTTGCAGGAGCAGATACAATCACCGTCCGACTGGACGACAAACAGGAGTTCCCAGCCAAGGTTATTGGCACAGACCCCCAGTCGGATGTCGCTCTGATTAAAATAGAAGCCAAGGGCCTGCCAGTCCTGCCTCTAGGGGATTCGGAAAAACTCCAGGTAGGTGAATGGGTTATTGCCATTGGCAGTCCTTTCGAGCTGAGCCAGTCGGTTACCGTAGGGGTGGTCAGCGCCAAGGGACGAAACCGAATCGGTATTGCCGACTATGAGAATTTTATTCAGACCGACGCGGCCATCAACCCCGGCAACTCCGGCGGTCCCCTGCTCAATATTCATGGTGAGGTGATCGGCATCAATACAGCCATTTTTTCCAGGAGTGGCGGCTATATGGGGATCGGTTTCGCCATCCCCATTAACATGGCAAAGTCCATCAAGGAACAGCTCCTCTTCTCGGGCAAGGTTGTTCGAGGCTGGCTGGGTGTCGCCATCCAGGATATTACTGAAGAACTGGCAGAATCCTTTCATCTTGACAGCACTGGCGGTGTACTTGTTTCCGAGGTTGCCGACGAGTCACCTGCTGCTCAAGCAGGCCTGCAGCAGGGAGATGTTCTCCTGAGCATGAACGGCACGTCGCTGCACGATGTGGCTGAGCTGCGCAATAGGATTGCCATGACCGCCCCAGACACCTCGGTGAAATTTTCCGTTATCCGTGACGGTGATGTCAAGGATATCTCCGTCACCATTGGCGAGCAGCCAAGTTCAATGAATGCGCTGGCGCCGTCTTCGACAACAGAGGAAGAACCCTACACCGCCTTTGGGCTCAGTCTGCAGGATTTGACTCCTGAAATAGCCCGTGAATTCGGCTATAAGGAAAACCAAGGCGTACTCATCGCTGGTGTTGATCCAGGCAGTCCGGCGGAAGGTGTCAACCTGCAGTCAGGCCAACTCATTGAGGAGGTAAACAGGAAAAGGGTCCACAATATGGCGGAGCTGAGAAAAGTCATGGCCAGCGCCCAAAACAAAAAACAGCTCCTTTTTCGTGTCCGTGCTGGTGAATACAGCCATTATGTTGTACTCCGGGCGGAATAGACCGATCAAACACCATGCCTGTATAATACAAGCACCGGTTCAGACGGACTGCACCGGTGCTTTTGTTTTTCCCCCTGAACCCGAGACCAGTGGGTCGGCAATCCCTGGTATTGGCCAAGCGTCTTTCGGGGGCTGCTGATAACCGTAAACAAGAGGTGCATTCATGGCACAACAAATTGATTTTTCTACTTTTGATCCGCGTCAACAGTTTGTATCCGGGGGGAAAACCTATACCCACTTTGCTCCTTTTTCCTTGGATCAAAGCGTATTCGGTCCTATTTCCAGGTTTCCTTATTCCCTACGTATCTTGCTGGAAAACTTGTTGCGCTATGCGCACCAGGGCCTGGTCCCACAAAACGACCTCATCGCCCTGCTCTCCTGGAAGCCTGAGGCTGTTTTGCAACAGGGCATTCCCTTCATGCCCAGCCGGGTTATCCTGCAGGACTTTACCGGTGTCCCGGCCCTGGTCGACCTGGCTGCCCTCCGTTCCGCCGTGGCCCGCAACGGTGGAGATCCAACCAAGATGAACCCCTTTATTCCCGTGGATCTGGTTATTGATCACTCCATCCAGGTTGATCGCCACCACAGTAAAGATGCCTTGGCCTACAATGTACAAAAAGAGATGGAGCGTAATGTTGAACGCTACACCATGCTCCACTGGGGCCAAAAGGCTTTTAAAAATTTCCGGGTTGTGCCTCCCGGAACAGGTATCGTCCACCAGGTCAATCAGGAATACCTGGCCTCTGTAGCTCAGACAGGGACACTGGATGGAACGGACATTGTCTACCCAGACAGTGTCCTGGGCACAGATTCCCATACCACCATGATCAACGGTCTGGGAGTCATGGGGTGGGGTGTGGGCGGCATTGAGGCAGAAGCGGTTCTTCTGTCCCAGCCCTATACTCTGCAGATCCCGGAAGTTATCGGCATGCGTTTACATGGCACCATGGCGCCGGGCACCACGGCAACGGATCTGGTGCTCACCATTACCAAGCTTCTTCGGGAAAAAGGTGTGGTGGGCCGCTTCGTGGAATTTTTCGGACCTGCCCTGCAGCACCTGACGCTGCCAGATCGGGCGACCATTGCCAACATGGCTCCTGAATATGGGGCAACCATGGGCTTTTTTCCCGTGGATAGTATGACCATCGACTTTTTGAAAAACAGCGGCCGCGACCCGCAACAGGTCCAACTGGTAGAAGATTATTTCAAGGCAGCCGGTATGTTCTCGCTTCCAGATGCAGCCGAGCCGGAATATTCAAAGGTCTACGACCTTGATTTTGCCTCCGTGCAGCCTTCCCTGTCCGGTCCACGTCGTCCCCAGGAACTGCTCTCGCTTTCCCAAGCAGGCCCTGACTTCTGCAAACAGTTCTGCCAACAGGACCACAAAGGCGATAGGGATACCCTGACAGACGGATCCGTGGTCATCGCCGCCATCACCAGTTGCACCAATACCTCAAACCCGGATGTCATGATCGCCGCCGGCCTGCTGGCTCGAAAAGCCCTGGCCTTGGGCCTGACAAGTAAACCATGGGTCAAGACCAGCATGGCTCCTGGCTCCCGGGTCGTCACCCGGTATTTGGAAAAAAGCGGTCTGCTGGCTGATATGGAACAACTCGGCTTCAACGTGGTTGGCTATGGCTGTACCACCTGTATCGGGAATTCAGGTCCCCTGGATAAGGACATTGCCCGAGAGATCAACGAGCAGAACCTGGTAACCGCTGCTGTGCTGAGCGGCAATCGTAACTTTGAGGCACGAATCCACCCTCTGGTTCAGGCCAATTATCTGGCCTCGCCACCTCTGGTCATCGCCTATGCGCTGGTCGGCTCCATTCTGGCCGATATCAACAAGGAACCCCTGGGAACGGATACCAAGGGGAACCCTGTCTATCTCCAAGACATCTGGCCTACCAGGGAAGAAATCGCTGAGGTGGCCGCTACAGCAGTCACCCCTGATCTCTTTGCCGACAGTTATGCCTCTGTTTTTGATGGTGACGAGAGCTGGCAAAAACTCCTTAGCAGTGACTCCAGCCTCTTCTCATGGGACCCGGATTCCTCCTATATTCGAGAACCCTCTTTCTTTGTGGATCTGCCTGCTGAGCCAAAGCCGATACAAAACATTGCAAACGCCCGTATCCTGGCCCTGTTCGGTGACACCATTACCACAGATCATATCTCTCCTGCAGGTGCCATTCTCCCTGACAGCCCTGCCGGAAAATACCTCCAGGACAGGGGGATACAGCCCGAGGACTTCAACTCTTTCGGCTCAAGACGAGGCAACCACGAGGTTATGATGCGCGGTACCTTTGGGAACATCCGCATTAACAACACCATGGTCGAGCGCCTGGGCGGCTACACAAAACTGATGCCCGCAGGAGAGGAGATGCCCATTTTTGATGCTGCCATGGCCTACCAAAAAACCAATACCCCCCTGGTCGTGCTGGCGGGTAAGGATTATGGCACCGGCAGTTCCAGGGATTGGGCCGCCAAGGGGACCAAGCTGCTAGGGGTGCAGGCAGTGCTGGCGGTTTCTTTTGAACGTATTCACCGGTCCAATCTCATAGGCATGGGGGTGTTGCCGCTCCAGTTTACCCCAGGGAACACCTCGGCATCCCTGGGCATTACCGGGACCGAGATTCTCTCCATTATGGGGTTGGACCAGGAACTGCAGCCCAGGTGCACGGTCACTATCCAGGTGCAACGACCAGACGGATCCGACTTGACCTTTCCAGCCCTGGTCCGCCTGGATAACGAGATGGAGATCGACTATTACCGACACGGCGGGATTCTCCACAAGGTACTACGCGAACTCCTCCACCAAAAATAATCAAGAGCAAGTAAACAGCCGCAGGAACACCCTGACCTGGTGGCCCGAATTGCTCATTAGCTCAGGTGGTGCCAGGTTCGGGAATTTTGGGTAACCCATTCTACTTCGGTATGTCTGTTGCCAAAATACTGACAAAGATGGTGCCGCCTGAGCTGACCTTGGGTGAATATTTTGACGAAATTTGAGCAGGCTCACGGGCAGTATTTCCATCTGTTTTGGTCTCTTTTTTTTCAAACAAGACAAAATGGGCATGAAAAACCCGGGGTAGTACGTCTGTCACAACCGACGCCCGTCCCCTCCACAGCTATTCCCCTCTCTTTCCATGGCTGAAATTGTCCTTGCCACATTAAATGCCCGCTATATTCATGCGGACATCGGACTGCGCTACCTTTATGCCAACCTCCGGGAACTGCAGCATCGCGCTGTCATCCAGGAATTCACCATTACAGACCAACTGGTTGACATAGCGGAAAAAATTCTCCAGCACGCCCCAAAAATAGTTGGCCTGGGCATCTATATCTGGAACGGCAGGCAATCTGAAAAACTAATCCGCCTTCTGAAAGCCCTTGCACCAGAAGTGCTCCTGGTGGCAGGAGGCCCTGAAGTCAGTCATCTCCCCCTGCGGCTTGATTTCTCCCTGGTCGATCATATCATCTGCGGTGAGGGAGAAAAAAGTTTTCAGCAACTGTGCAGAGCCCATCTGTGCCAAAGGAACAGGTACCCCAGGATTATTGAAGCGCACCCGCCGGACCTGGACAGCTTGGTCATGCCCTATGCCTTTTATACGGATGAGGATATTGCCCACCGCATCATCTATGCGGAGACTTCCCGAGGCTGCCCCTTTACCTGTGAATTCTGCCTCTCGGCCATGGAGAAGAAGGTTCGGTATTTTCCTCTGGATCGCTTCCTCGTTGCACTAGAGACCCTTTGGCAGCGGGGGGCGCGTACGTTCAAGTTCATAGACCGTACCTTCAATTTGAGCATGCACCGAGTGGCACCTATCCTGGATTTTTTTCTTGCCCAGGAACCAGCCTACCTTGTTCATTTTGAAGTTGTTCCTGAACATTTTCCCCAGGCGCTTCGTGACAAATTACGTCAGTTCCCTCCTGGAACCCTGCAACTGGAAGTTGGGATCCAGACCCTTAACCCTGCGGTGGCCGCGTCCATCAACCGGCGGCTGAATATGCACAAGATCACGGATAATCTCCAATTTTTGGAACAGGAAACCAATGCACATCTGCACGTCGACCTGATCATTGGCCTTCCCGGAGAAAGCGCGGACAGCTTTGGGGAGAACCTGAACCGGCTCGTTGCTATGACCAGGGCGGAAATCCAGCTCGGTGTTTTAAAAAAACTCTCGGGTACCACCATAGACAGGCATGACATGATCCATCGTATGACCTACCTGCCCTACCCGCCTTATGAAATCCTGGCCAATGACCTGATCGATTTTACGCTCATGCAGGACCTGAAGCGAATGGCCAGGTTCTGGGACCTGCTCTATAACAGTGGTAACTTTAAGCGCAGTGTGCGCATGCTGTGGCTGGAACAGGATGTCTATCAAGGATTCCTGCACTTTTCACGCTGGCTGTACACATCCACCCTCTCAACCTGGCAGATATCCTTAAAGCGTATGGTGGAGCTTCTCTTTTGCTATCTGACCGGGGAAATGCAACTGCCTCCTGAAGAAGTTGCCAACACCCTGGCCAGAGACATCCTTGCAATCAAGGGCCGGTCACTGCCCGCAGTGGTTGCAAAACACTGTACGATACCACAGGGCACCATCCAGCCACAAGGTCCATCCAGCCCGGGTAAACGACAAACCAGACATCTCAGCTAGTCCGGATTGCCCATGAACACAGTGTCTTAAAAAAAACAAAAACAGGTGGATGCGATTCCCATGAGCGGTCTCACATTTCAACAAAAAGTCCATGAGCAATGCAGGGCAGCATCATCTCTGCTCTTCTTGACAGCAGATGATTCCTTACTGCATCCCAAGACAGTGACACCTGCGCAGGGAACATCCTCCTTTGTTTTTCTTTCACTGTTTTTTCCTTTGATAGCTGTACCCAAGTAAACGTGATGAGTTCCCCACCACAATAATGGAACCGATATTATGGATAAAGGCACCGGCCACAGGTCCTATCCCGCCGGTGGAAGCAAGCAGCAGGGCCACGCCGTTGATACCAATGGAAATGGCCAAGCTCTGCTTGATCACCGTAATGGTTTTTCGGGAGAGTGCGATGGCCTCAGCCACCCGATCCAGGCGGTCGGTGGTCAAAGCAACGTCAGCAGCCTCAATGGCTGCATCGGTTCCAGCCACCCCCATGGCAATGCCCACATCTGCCTCAACCAATGCAGGGGCGTCGTTGATTCCGTCCCCTACCATGGCAACTGTTTTCCCTTCCGCCTGCAACCGTTTCACATAGTCCAACTTCTGCTCAGGTAAAAGATCCGCTGCTATGGCATCCAACCCACCATCCTCCAAAATGGTCCGGGCAACGGCTTCCGTATCACCGGTCAACATGACTACACGCTCGATGGCAAGCGCTCGCAACGCTGCAACTGAGTCGTGTACCTCAGGTCTGAGGGTATCTGTAAAGGTGATCCCGCCGACGATCTGATCATCCCTTCCCACCAGGATACCGGTCACCCCCTCTGTTGCTGCCCTCTCTAGCAGGGATGCAGCCTCTGACCCAGGCTCCAGTCCCTGTTCGCGAAAAAAAGAAGGATTACCCACCAAAATCACCTGCTCCGGCTTACCACTTTCCCGAATAACAGCCTGCACCCCTCGGCCTGCAATAACCCTGGTCTCATCTGCAGCCCTGTATTCCAACGCCTTGGCCCGGGTATGCTTGAGCACAGCCTCAGCCAGGGGATGCCCTGTATTTTGTTCAGCAGATGCTGCCAACCTGAGCACCTCTTCCTGCTGAAAACCGCCAAACCCTTGTACCTGGTATACCTGTGGTTCGCCAAAAGTCAGGGTGCCGGTTTTATCAAAAGCAAAGACATTGAGCTTGCTTATTGTCTCAAGTACGGCCCCGCCTTTGATCAAGATGCCCTTGCGGGCCGCATTACCGATACCGGCAACAACGGCCGTGGGTGTGGCAATGACCAGGGCGCAGGGGCAGGCCACAACCAGTACTGTCACCCCGCGAAGGACCTCACCGGTACTGCCCCACACCAAGGCTGCCAGGCTGAGAATCACCGGAGTAAACCAACTGGAAAAGCGATCAGCAATCCGTTCGATGGGCGGCTTTTCCGCCTGGGCCTTTTGCACCAGTTCAATTATTTTGGACAGAGTCGTATCCTGGCCGGTACGGCTCACTGTAACCTGCAAAACTCCCAGCTGATTGAAGGTGCCACCGTAAACCTGACATCCAGGTTCCTTGGTCACTGCTATGGATTCACCAGTAATGGCAGCCTGATCCACCTCTCCCCGGCCTTCGCTCACCACGCCGTCCACAGGAATTCTCTCACCGGGTTGGACAACCACCAGATCTCCGACAACAACCTCCCCAATGGGCCGTTCAATGGCCTGGTTGTCACGAATAACCCTTGCGGTCAGGGGTTCCAGGCTCATCAAGGAGCGGATAGCCTGTCCGGTTTTGGCAATGGTCAGGTCTTCCAACAACTCGCCGGTGAGCATCATGACCGCCACCAGGGCGCCGGCCATATATTCCCCCACCCAAACCGAGGCGATCAAGGCAATGGAAACCAGTACCTCTGCGTTGAGTTTCCTCTTACTGATGGTGGAGGTGACAGCATTCCTGATAATGGGGTAGCCTGCAATGGCAATCCCCCCCAATGCTGCCCGTGTACCTGCTGAACTGTGCTCACCCAGAAACCAGGCGGCAAGGACCAGAAAGAGAGAGATCATGGGGGTAACAAAATCACCGTACCGAGTGAGGATCTGGTCAAAACGGCTCTGGTGGCCAGCATCAGCGGGTTGAAGAGAAACAGGTACCCCCAACTCATCCCGGGCTATATCATGCATATCCTATCCCTTCCATGCAAAGTTAAAATCAAGATAGCTGCCCAGCATCAAAGTCAGGGTGCAGAGCGCGACCTCTAAAGACATCCCGTAAAACAGCATACCGGTCAGCAACAGGCAGACACTGAGTTCCCTCGAGGGTCGACGGGCTTGCAGACTGGAAAAAAGACTATTTTTTAAGGGTGGATAGAGGCCAATCACCGCCCCCGCAACCAGCAGACCTTCTGCCAGTGTGCCCGGTACCCATTGGAGGCTGCCTGCCAGGATCATAACAGACATACCAAAAACAGCAAACCAGTCAGGGGCAGCGCTGTTCACCGGAACATCCAGCCAACCCTGGCGGGCTTGGTGATGATGATGGTGATCATCCTGATCATGATCATCACCATGATATTGGTGGATATGGTGCTCTGGGTGAACACCATGGGGATCGGTGCCGTGTGCCCGCGCTTTTTCTTCCCAGCTTTTATGAAAAATGGAGTTTCTTTCCACATCATGCATTCCTTAACTCCTTCTTCTTTTGAAGACCTGCATCCCTCTTTGATTGATATGCAAATGTGTATCGGCTTGCCAGGACACATTGCTTGGGTCCCATTTCCTACCTCTCCCCCGAATTGTTCTTCATCATTGGGGAGAAATAAAAAAGGTTCATAGAAAAAAATGACAACAAAAGGATTTGGTACCAATCTCTGCAAATGGGCACCAAATGTGAACCCAGACGGCACTGGCCCGGACTTCTCATCAGCTCAAGTGATGCCAGGTTCGCAAATTTTTGGTACCGCATTCCACCTGGGTCTATGGGGTGCCAAAATACTCCCGAAGCAGGACCAGTACAGATTCTCGCCTCGATACGCCTCTGCTGAAAAGATGACCAGGCAAAGATGGAGATGGTGAGCAATTATGAGAAGTGGATTTTGCCTGATCGCATGGTGTATATCTTCGTGGTGGTCCTGCTCAAGAATTCTAACTCGTGGGAAACGGTGACATAACCAATATCCAGATTATTGAGCACCTGAACCATCCTGGCAACAGCTTCTTCATCAAGCCCGGTGGTAGGTTCATCAAGCAGTAGGATCTTGGGTTCCATGACCAGTACCGTGGCAAAGGACACCAGCTTCTTTTCCCCGCCTGAGAGCTTATAGGTAATCCGGTCTTCAAATCCTTCAAGCCCAAGATACTTCAAGGTTTGCCTGGAGAGCACAATGGCTTCTTCCGGGGACTTCCCCATGTTCAACGGTCCAAAAGCCACATCTTCAAGCACCGTTGGTGAAAAAAGCTGATCATCGGCATGCTGAAAGACAAAACCGATCTGGCTGCGCACCGCCTGAAAGTCTTTCTCCTCCTTCATTTCTTTACCAAACAGCTTGATAGAACCGCCCCCTGGACTATACAGACCCATGAGCAGATGCAGCAGGGTTGACTTACCGCTTCCGTTGGGACCTACAAGGCCGAGACGCTCACCCTTGCCCACTGTAAAATTGAGCCCCTTAAGGACCGGCTCTCTGCCAGGATAGGCAAAGGAGATATCTTTTATCTCAATCAAGGTGTCGTTTTTCATCAGAGTCTTGTCACGTATTTGGGAGGTTGGCATAATGATCAGGATACCGTCCCCTGTCCCTCATGCTTGCCTGCCCACAGTATGCAGGGTGCTTACCTTGCTCCCCCTATGCTTCATATGTATACCTGGTTGTTCGCAGCCAAGCTGCGCGCTCTGTTCAGGGGGGCCTGTGTTGATTAATTCCAGAGTAGCCAGCAGCATGAGAATAAGGAAAAAAAGGATCAACCAGGTGCGGTCAAGTCCAGTGAATGTGAATTCTTTTATACAGTAAAACCTCCCTCTGAAGCCTCGGCACAGCATCGCCTGATAGACGCGATCTGCCCTTGCAAGTGCTCTGATTAGTAGCATCCCAAAGAGATAGGCATAGGTACGATAGGTGTGAAGACTGCTCGTTGGCCGGAATCCGCGCACCCGCATTGCGGTCACAAGGCGGTGGTATTCCTGCTCGAGGACAAAAACATAGCGATAGGCGATAAGCAGCAGGTAGACCAGTTTGTCGGGAAGGCGAAGCCGGTTGAGCGCATGACCAAGGGTTGCAATGGACATGGTCGTAACCAGCGCAATAAAAGCCATCAAGATGGCGTTGGATTTCATGGTTATCCGCAAAGCAAAGACGACTCCCTCTCGACTCCCCTCAAGGGGCCCTATGTTAAACAGGGGGCTCCCCTCGTAGGTAAAGGGTAGTACCAAAAAGAGGATGACATTAAAAACATTGATAACCACCAATCTCCTGGCCACCTGAAGAAGCGGTAACCTGGATAGCAATACGAGGAAAAAAGAGAGAACAAGACCGGTCAGAAGGGTGACACCCCCCTGTGATACAGCAATGATAATGGAGAAGAAAAAGGTAAAAACAAGCCTGGTCCGCGAGTCCAGCCGGTGCGGGACCGAGTCCCCTTCTATAAACGTTTCACTAAGCATGACCGATGATCTCGCAGCCAGGGTATGTCCCTCTCGCCCGAATTTCTCCTGAATATTTTTAAGAGAAAAACAACCGATTAAAAAAGAAGTGGCGAGGATGAGGGTAGAGTTTATTTCTTACGGCGATAGTGTACGTAGGTACCCAACCCGACTAACCCGAGAATATACCCTATGCCTCCCATAATATCCTGTACTTTTGGCTTCTCGGCCTTGTCTTGCGCAGCCAGCTTCCGTACGATGGGGCGCAATTTCTTGTCAAGGGCCTTTTCTATTATCTGCTGGATGTCCTTTTGAGTGACCCCTGAGGTCGCAGCAACCACAAGGCCAGGTTGTGCCTTGTCATCTGGAACAGTGGCCGTTTCCATGGGTGCTGTGCTGCTGCCTTGAACCCCACCATCGGCAAAGGCAAGCGCAATCTCCTCTAATGGGATCAGGATTTCATCCTGGTGTCCCATACCGGCTTTTACCTTGATCTTCAGGGGTGCTTTTTTTTCAACCTTAAAGTTAAACTCACCCTGGTCGTTGGTGGTGCTTTCAAGGAGAACGGAACCATCCTCATCGTACACAATGACCTCGGCGTTGTGCGCCAGGGATCCATCTCCAAATGCGGCTTCAAGAAATACGCTGTCTCCCTCTACCCAGCCTGTAACAAAAAACTTATGGGCAGATGCGGTTCCCGCATAAAGAAAAAACAGCAATATCGCCAAGGAAATGATGCGTAAAAAACTGCGGTGGTGTTGCATGCATCCTGTGTGCATGCCCTTTGCCTGTTGTGTATTTTCTGTGGGACTCATAGGGCATTTTGAACCATAGGTAAAAGCTGTTAGAATAGATAATCGTCATTATCGTCATTAATCACCCGGAAAACAAGGAAGGTATTATCTTCCCCAGGTAAACCTGCTCACACCCTTTTTCAATGAACAACTCAGGGTCACGGCGAGCATTCGGACATAGACAGTATGAGGGGTCTACGGCGTTGTGCGCACAATCAGAAGATATTACCCCCTAAAGGCCGGGATCGAATCCGGCTGCACTTTTTTAAGAAAAGCTACGCAAAATGCGGTAACAATCCCCTCAATAATCATAACCGGTATGTGAGCAGTGATCACCAGAACAGCAACTTCCTTAAAACTGTCTTCTGTAAACAGCAGGGAAACCGCCACCATCAGTGCGGTGAGAAAAACCGACAAGGCACCAACAAAAAAAGCGCTGCCCATGGTGACCCACAAGGAAGTGTCTCTGCGTACCAACCCCTTGTAGAGGTAAAAACAAACCACAGCGGGACCAGCCACGTTCAAGGTATTAACCCCTAAGACCGTTATCCCGCCGAATTGAAAAAACATGGCCTGAAGAGCAAGCCCAACCAGCACAGCTGGAAATGCAGCCCAGCCAAGCAGCAACCCAACCACCCCATTCAGCAGCAAATGAACACTTGAAGGACCAATGGGCACGTGGATGAGTGAGGCCATAAAAAACACCGACGACAATATGCCGACCTGGGCCATTCGATCATAGTCTATTTTTTTCAGTCCAATCGCTGTGCCAATTGCAGTCAGAGCGCCGCCGGTCAGCAGCACAGGAGCGGAAATGACACCTTCGGAAATGTGCATTGTTTATCCATTTTCATGAGTCTATAATAGTCCTGAAACCGTGAAAGATTTCAGGATCCTGGCAGGAAACCGGTCTACCCTGGAACAAAACCCAGGGAGGCCTGGAGCCCAAGCGATTTATTGCATATCAACGGTTTCCACCCAGATAACCGCGTCTTGGGAGAGCTCCTTGCCATTGAATTCTTTTTGGGGGCCAACCCCAAGGGCACAGAATCCCCACCAGCCTGCCTTGGGCATCGCATAGGAAAATTCACCCAAAGAATTGGCAACGATGGTGGTCGGCCAAAGAAAGGACTCCGGTGTTACCGCATTTGCCTCCTTGGTAAAGCGATTCTCCGCCATAACCGGGGTGTGGTTGACATATTCCACTTCTATTTCGGCAAAGGGGACAGGTTGGCCATCCGCCTTAACAATTCCTCGAAAGACATTGCCGGTGAGCATGTTGTACGGCTTGTTCAAGGGAACAATCTCAGCCTCGAGACCGACCTCTTTCATCCAATCCGTTGGCAACCCGCCTACATTAAAAACAGCTTTGGCTATCTGCTGAATATAGATGCCATCAGTCTCTTCAAAATAAGGCACCGGTTTGAGGCAGAACAGCCAGTCTCCCAGCCCACGCAACTTATAAGTGGTTTCATAGGCTTGAGCACTGTTTGTCAGACTGGTCCAGGTAATGGGCTGCAAGGTTTGCAGCAGGTCTTTTTTCTTCCCCTTGTGGATGGTAAAAAAAGACTCTGGGGTGTCCATATTCATGGTATGCCCGGCTTCATAGGGATGGGTGAATACCAGCTTCAGGTCCAGATTTCCTCCTTTTGCATGGGCCATCTCAGGGGAATAAATCATTTGAAAGTGGGCCTGGGCCGAGCCGGCAAGGCCACACCCGAATAAGACAGCCAGTACCCCAGATAAAAATTTTTTCATTGTTTTTTCTCCAGATTATCCACATATCAAAAAAAAACCCGAAACCATTGACGGTTTCGGGTGCCCATTTGCCCTAGCCGACTCCGAACGTCCTTCCCATTTCGAACGGAGACTTTTATATATTGCAGCAGGTCTTCTGACTTCCAGCGACGCGGTTATGCGTGATAAAGCCTTCCCGGAATAATGTTCCAGTGGCGTATTATCGTCTAAAACTGGTTACAGCGGTGGGTCCGTCCCCGATTCGCACGAGGTTCCCTTTTCATCCCTGCAGGAACTGCAATATTCTTTGCAACGACAATACCACTCTCAAGTAACTGATACCAAATAGGAGGCAAGGTGTCAATACATCATTTCTCTTCCCTATCCCAGCCCCCTCGCCCTCCAAAGGCCGACTGCACCAACGGCGGTCTGCCACTCCACCTTCCCCCTCACTCCCCTGCCAGCTGCCGTATGGCCATATTGGCGATCATCAACCCAAAAATCCCTGACAGGGTGGGCAGACTGCCCAAGACGCTGCGGGTACGACCCCGCTCTGCATAGACGCCAGCCGACACGCCCGGCTCCTCCATAGCCGGATCCGTAGACATCAGGGGTAGCTTTTCCGTTGAGTAGACGCAGTCAACGCCTGTGGTAATACCCTCTCGGCGCAGTCGTTTTCGGACCCTCCTGGCCAGGGGGCAGCCGCTGGTTTGGCTGATATCGCCGCTGCGAATAAGGGCGGGATCCGTCCGCAAAGCCGCACCCATGGAAGATATGACCGGCAGATTGCAGCTGACGGCTGCAGAGAGCAACTGTACCTTGGGGTTCAGGGAATCGATGGCATCGATCAACAAATCCGGCTTCGGTGTCAGGATAGCCATCAGAGTTTCCCTGGCGGCAAAGAGTTCCAGGGTCTCCACCTTTGCCCGAGGATTGATAGCCTGAACACGTTCTTTTGCCACTGCCACCTTGGGCCGATGTATGGTCGTTTCCAAAGCCAAAATCTGCCTATTCATGTTACTGAGCTGGATACGATCACAATCAACCAGTCGGAGCGCACCAATCCCGGATCGGGCCAACCCCTCCACCACATATCCGCCAACCGCGCCAACCCCCACAACAGTGACAACCGCCTGCTGCAGCCGATGAAACCGTTTTTCACCCAGTATGCTTTGTGTTCGTAAAAACCGCTCCATTTTCCTTTACCCGCTCCTTGAGTCTCTCCAGGGGAACACCTCGAAGAGCCCCTACCTGCCGGTAGACAGAGGCCATGGTTTGGTGATAGTTGGCCGACCAGTCTCCTTGAGAGGACTGGAGCGGAAGTTGATCTGGAGCATCACTTTCCAACAGCAAAAGGTGTTCCGGCACCTGCCTGATCACATCAAACAGGCTCCGCCCTCGCATTGTACAGATGAAAGGGGAAAATGAGATATATATTCCCATCCTGGTCAGCCGATGCATGATCTCCGCTGAACCGGAAAAACTGTGCACCATCATCCTAGCGCCGCTGCCTGAGAAGGGTTCCAGGATCTCTACAAGAACTCCCCAGGCACGCACACAGTGTATGGACACGGCACGTTCCAAAACAACTGCCAGGTGCAGCTGCCTCTGAAAAACCTGCAACTGCCGGTCAAGGGATACGGCGCAACACCGATCCAGTCCAACCTCTCCTATTCCCGCCGAACCATGAGCACGCAACAGGGTTTCCAACTCTTGATCCCACCCGGTGGAGACTTCTCCTGCATACCAGGGATGGATACCTAAAAACGGGAGAACCAGCGCAGAGCGAGCCGACTGTTCAAGCACTGGCACCCAGTCAGCTTGCCTGATCGCATTCGCACAAAAAAAACTCTTCTCAGCCGGAGCCCCTCCCACAGAGGGAGGAAAGCACTGACCAGGCTGAACATGGATATGCGCGTCAAAAAACACGGTCACTGGTAGGTACGGCTCACTCCTCTCGCTCACCCATGGGTGTATAGGCACACCCTGACGGACCACAGTCTGCACCGACATACTCAGCCTGTGGTCTGTACAGCGCTGTTTTCCCTTGGGCATCGCCGAAATTTTCTTCTATGATATGAGAGCACCACCCGGCAACCCTGGCAATCGCAAAAACCGGGGTCATAATATCCACCGGTATACCCATTAAGTAGTACACAGGGGCGCTGTTAAAATCCACATTGGGGAGAATAGTGGTTTTCCCCTGATCAGCAAAGATGGCCAAGGCAGTGGCCTCGATGCTTTGGGAGATCGCAAACCAAGGTTTACCGGTTTTTTCCTGCAGCCGCCTCCCCATTTTTTTCAGATAGACGGCCCTGGGATCCCCGGTTTTATAGATGGCATGCCCAAGGCCCATGATTTTCTCTTTTCGCTCCAGCCTGTCCCTGACCCATCCCTCAATATCCCGCTCATGTTCCAGTTCGAGGAGCATGGCCATGACCCGGGCATTGGCGCCGCCATGCAGACTGCCCGAGAGCGCCCCGATCGCGGCGCACACGCCCGCATACATCGAGGCCCGGGTGGAGACGACTTCCCGGGCTGCAAAGGTGGAGGCGTTAAAGGTGTGATCCGCATGGAGGACGAAACAGGTATCCAGGTCCTTGGCCGTTTCCTGGTCCGGTCTCTTGCCCAGGAGCATATACAAAAAGTTGGCGGCATGGTCCAGATCCTTATTTGGCGGCAACGGGTCGAGCCCATTGCGGATACGATGCCAGGCCGCAACAATAGTTGGCAGTTTCGCCAACAGATTGATGGAGCGTTCATAATAGCGTTCACGGGAGACATCATTGGGAGCCGAATCCCCCATGGCCAGGAGGACAACCACTGCCTGTAAAACATCCATGGGACTTGCCTGGAACGGAAAACGCTGCATACTTTCCAACAGATAGTCAGGCAGGGGTCTCTGGTCCTCTACCTGCCGGGTAAAATCTTTCAGTTGGGGGTCAGAGGGCAGGCTCCCATAGAGCAGGAGGTAGGCGGTTTCCATAAAGGTGGAACGATCCGCCAGGTCTTCTATGCGATACCCGCGATAGATGAGAACCCCCTGTTCACCATCAATAAAACTAATCGCTGAATCGGCAACAGCTACACCTCGTAACCCTGTATTCTTCATTTTTTTTTCTTCTGTCATGGAGTTCTCCACTTTTCTCCCTACCCATAATTCATCATAACCCCAAGCGCGCTATTATAACTATTGCACCCTGTTCCGTCAAACACTCCTAAGCCCAGATAATGGCCGCTCACCCTCCCCAATCCGGGCGGGCTGCAAGCAGGTATAGGATCTGTGGGGCCTGAGCATATCCGACCAAATGCAGGGGATGATCCTGAGCAATCTCGACGCTCGAACCCCTGTTCATGGGAGGGGACAGCGTGCCCAAGAAATCCATTGCCCCCTGCATAGACCCTGTGGTACTTGTACCCGGGAAAAAAATGAATATCCTCAGGAGAGGAAGATCCCAATGGAGAAAAGGCAGGCAGATCCAGGGTCAACAAGACCAGAACAATCCTTTCTTGATCCAGGTAGGCATTCTTCAGACAACCAGATGCAGGCAACGCATTCCCAGGCCACTTTACCCCCCATGAAGGTACAGAATCAGGTGGTATCAGGTGCAGCAGTCGGCGTAGCCATGAGCGGCGGGGTTGACTCAACGGTTGCAGCCGCAATTCTTCAAGAAGCGGGATATCAGGTACATGGCTTTTTCATGGTGCTTCCCCTTGCCGACCTGGACAAGCAGCGACAAAAGGTGACCCGGGTGGCAGCGCAATTAGGTATTCCACTCACCTGTGTAGACCTCAGAAAACAGTTCACCGCCGACATTATCGACCACTGTGCCAGTGCCTACCAAAAAGGGTTGACACCCAACCCCTGTGTTCACTGTAACCAGCATATCAAATTTGGCCATCTCCTGCAGGTGATCCAGAAGCGGGGTGTGGAGTGGATGGCCACCGGTCATTACGCCCAGGTGGTGCAGAGGGGGTCGTCTGCTCATCTCCTGCGAGGAAAAGATCCCGCCAAAGATCAATCCTATTTTCTCTGCAGGCTGGAAAACCATCAACGCCGCAACCTGGTCCTTCCCTTGGGGGAATACAGCAAAGAGCAGGTATACCAAAAAGCATCTGATTTGGGGTTGGCTTTCAAAAGACAGGAAAGCCAGGATGTCTGTTTTTTTCAAAAAGACCTGGGCGGCTTTCTCGCGTCCCAGGGCGTTCAGCCGCTCCGGGGCGACATCGTCACCACCGACGGCAGGTGCATGGGAATGCATAACGGTATCTGGCACTACACTATTGGTCAACGGCGCGGCTTGGGCCTGCCCGACACGACCCCCTGGTATGTGGTTCGCCTCGATGCTGAAAACAACAGGGTTGTTATTGGGAAACAAGAACAGCTTGTACGGACAAAGCTCTTGATGCACAGTGTACAATGGAATATCTCCCCAAGACGGGAATGGCAGGGGGAGGTTCAAATCCGCTCTCGCCACCGAGCGGCGGCTGCAAAGCTGCACGAGGTAGGTCAACAACGCTGCCTGATAACCTTTAAGAAGCCGCAGCGAGCCATCACTCCAGGTCAATACGGGGTACTGTATAATGGAAACCATCTGGTGGGCAGCGGCATTATTGATACCCTACAAGAGATCGAGGTCTACAATGAGAGTGGCTGTGGCAACCTTAGGCTGTAAGGTCAACCAGTTTGAATCAGCCTCCTTCATGAGCAGTTTCGAACAAGCCGGCTGTTTTCTTGTTTCCTTCTCAGCCAAGGCCGACCTCTATGTCATTAATACCTGTGCTGTGACCGCCAAAGCTGCCCAGCAATCGCGGCGACTTATCCGCCGCGCCCAACAGACCAATCCCCATGCCCGGGTGGTAGTGACCGGGTGCTACGTGCAGACCGATCCGGGCACCATCCTGGATATACTGGAAACTCCAGCCTGTCTTATCGGCAACGAGTACAAGCATCTCCTGGTGGATACCGCCTTGCAGCACAAAACACCAGACCTGGTGCAGCTCATGGGTACCATTGGTCAGGCAACAAAAATCTGTGACCTGCCGGTCGAAACATTCGGTGACAGAACACGGGCCTATCTCCGTATTCAAGATGGCTGCGATAACTTTTGCACCTACTGCACGGTACCCTATACCAGAGGCCCCGGCAGAAGCCTGGGTCTGGCCAAAATTATGCACCAAACCCACCTGTTCTCTGAACAGGGATACAAGGAGATCGTGATCACCGGAATCAACGTGGGTACATACGGACGCGATCTCAACGAAGGGGAAACCATTTACACCATACTCCACAGACTCTGTGACGATTTTCCACTCCTGCGCATCAGGCTAAGTTCCATTGATCCCACTGAAGTCAACGACACCCTCATAGACCTGGTCGCTCGACACCAGAATTTCATGCCCCATCTGCACATCCCTCTGCAAAGTGGTGATGACACCATTCTTAAACGGATGAATCGAAGATACGACACCACCTTTTTCCGCCAGGTTATCCAAAAAATACATACAGCACTTCCCCAGGCGGCCATCGGTTGTGATATACTGGGAGGGTTTCCTGGAGAAACCGAACAGCATGCTAAAAATACCTACCACTTTCTGGCCGATTTACCTGTAAGTTATCTGCATGTTTTTCCGTACTCCAAACGACACGGTACCCTGGCCGCAGCCCTGCCTGAACAGGTGGCCGGCCCGGTGAAAACTGCACGGGTCACTCGGCTGCGAAAACTCGACCTGCAACTGCGGACTGCCTTTTATCAACGACTACTTGGCAGCCACACCAACGTCCTGGTTGAGCGGCACAATCCCAAAACAGGTCTGCTCCAAGGGTTTTCTGAAAACTATATCCCTTTGCATTTTCCCGGCCACAAGAACCTGGTGCACCAAATCGTTCCCGTACACTTCACCCGCCTCGAAAACGGCAAGCCAAGAGGTAAGGTGGCATACGACAGGCTTGAGGAAAATCAGTGAACCAGGTACAGTAACCGACAACAATCCCCAAGGCTTTCTTTTGGGGTGACAGCATTCCGATCCCCATATCCGAGCCGTTTTGCATGACTGCAGAGACCGGCGTTTTTTCAACCCTGTCGCTGCCAGATACACCGTTCATTGGCAATGGAGAGGGGCCGGAAGATGCTGCGGACGACCTCTTTGTTATCCCGGCAATACGCACATCGGCCCAGACAAGGTAGACAGATGATAGGTGAAATAATAGCAATTGGCGACGAATTGAGCACAGGCCGCATCATCAATACCACCAGCGCCTTTGCCGCCCAAAAACTCTTTGCCGTCGGCCACACCATCAGAGCCGTGCATACCATCGGCGATGACCAAGAGATCATTGGCTCATTTCTGCGCAGCAGCATCAGCCGTGCAGACTTTGTCATCATCACAGGCGGGCTGGGCTCCACCACCGATGATCTGACCAATGAGGCCGTTATCAAAGCGCTAGACCTACCCGGAGTTGTCAACAAAGAGGTTGTTGCCAGTGTGACCAGTCGGCACCCAAACCTGACAGAAAAGCAAAAAAAAGCGGTGGAGAAACTGGCCTGGATACCGGAACAGGCAACCATCCTGGACACATCCTATCGCATGGCTGGTTATATGCTGCCCTATGCAGGTAAACCCCTTTTTTTTCTGCCAGGGATACCAGAACAAATGCAAGCCCTTCTGCAAGCATCTGTGCTGCCGATTTTGCAAAAATGGTATCCCCCCTGTCACACCTTTCTCCATCAACAACTCTATAAGGCTGTTGGTCTTCCCGAGATTGAAATAAATGGACTGCTTAAGCCTCTTGAAAAAAAAGAGGGGGTACAGCTGGGCTACTATCCCGTGGGCTGTGAAGTCCATATCAGTTCCACGGTCACCCACCATGACGCCCATGCTGCCCATGACCTCTACCAGGAAACCGACCAGTTCATCAGAGAAAGCCTTGGCCTGCATATCTTTGGTACCAACGAACAGAGCCTTGCAGAGGTGACCGGCAATCTACTTGCGGCAAACAAGATTATGCTCTGCACAGCTGAATCATGCACCGGCGGCCTTATAGGCCGCATGCTCACCTCGGTGGCCGGCAGCTCAGCCTGGTTTGCCGGAGGTGTCATCGCCTATTCCAATCACCTCAAGGAACAATTGCTGGGAGTTGATCGGTCCCTGTTGCACAATTACGGTGCTGTCAGCCCGGAAACAGCAAGAGCCATGGCTGCCCGCTTAGCTGCCAGACTCGGTTGTAACATGGGCCTCTCTGCCACAGGCATAGCAGGACCCGGTGGAGGCACCAAAGAAAAACCTGTGGGAACCGTTTATATCGGCCTGTTCCACCAGGAAAAGGTGGTTGCCGAAAAATATCAGTTCAACGGCAACCGTCACCAGGTACAGGAAACCACGGCCTGCGCCGCATTAGATACAGTGAGACGAGCTTTACTGACAGAGCATTGAGCTTCATTGTTTTTAGCCACTCTCGGCCTGATGCCCAAAAGAGTGCTCATAAGCGACATCAAAGCCTGCGGGACTTTTTGCACCTTGTACCTGGATACGAAACAACTCTTTTTGAGATCATCTACATACTATTTTTAACGCACAAGGAGACCTCATGCCTGCTTCTAAGGAGAGCAAAGCCGACGGACGGCTGAAAAGCGTTGACAGCGCAATCACCCAGATTCAACGCCAGTTCGGGAAAGGCGCTATCATGCGCCTGGGAAGCAATGAACGGGAAAATATTCCCTCCATTCCCACGGGCATTTTATCTGTTGATCTTGCCCTGGGAATTGGAGGATTTCCCCGGGGCCGCATCACGGAAGTCTATGGACCGGAATCCTCCGGTAAAACCACCCTGGCCCTGCACGTGATTGCCCAGGCCCAGCGCATGGGCGGTAATGCCGCCTTTATTGATGCCGAGCACGCCCTGGACACCAGCTATGCCGAGCGCCTTGGGGTGGATGTGGACAACCTGCTCATCTCCCAGCCTGATTTCGGTGAACAGGCCCTTGAAATCACCGAAATCCTTATGCGCAGCGGCGGTCTTGATGTCATTGTAATCGACTCGGTAGCCGCACTGGTTCCCCGCGCTGAAATCGACGGTAATGTGGGCGACCAGCATGTCGGCCTCCAGGCCCGGCTCATGTCCCACACCATGCGAAAATTTACCAGCGTAATCAATCGCACCAACACGGTCCTCATTTTCATCAACCAAATCCGGATGAAAATCGGGGTTATGTTTGGCAATCCCGAGACCACAACCGGCGGCAACGCCTTGAAATTTTACAGTTCCATACGGATTGATATTCGCAAAACAAGTCAAATTAAGGATGGCCAGGATATTATCGGTAACCGCACCAAAGTCAAGGTGGTGAAAAATAAAGTGGCCCCGCCTTTTAAAATTGCCGAGTTTGACATTGTCTATGGAGAAGGTATATCGAAAACAGGTGATCTGCTCGATCTGGGCGTTGAAAACGGACTGGTGGACAAAAGCGGCGCCTGGTACTCCTACAATGATGAGCGTATCGGTCAGGGACGTGAAAACGCCAAAACCTTTCTCAAGGAGCACCCTGACATGCTGCTAGACATAGACACCAAACTCCGCCTTGGTCTGGGTATTGCACCGCCGGAACAATCTTCCCCTGCGCCCCAGCCGCCTGCAGACAAGTAAGTCTTCCTATCCAGGGCGCTCCTATCCCAACGGCAGCCCTCGCGCCCGTGCGCTTATGGCTGGTCCTTGGGTTTATCATCTGTTCAGACGGTACCAGATTCTGCCATGTGAGGTAAGACAGGAGATATTCAATGTGCTCACAATACAACCGAGACTGAATCGGCCAGAACCTGCCGTCTTGGGGCACAGGGTTTTCACACTTTGGTTCAGGACCCAGTTCCCCATACACTCTTTTTCCCTGAAGATATGCGACGTTTTTTCATCGATCCCCAGACTATACAAGACCGTGAGGTCACCCTGCCCGATCAGGAGGCGCACCATGTCAGCCGTGTTTTACGATTGCGTCCGGGAACACAGGTGGAACTTTTCGATGGGACCGGCGCCATACTGCAGGCAAGACTGACTACGGTGCACAAGGGTCAAGTACGTGCTCAGGTGGAAGACATTGTCCACCCAGACACCTCCCCCTCTCCCCTTCCCTTGACCCTGATGCAGGCTGTGCTCAAGGGGAAAAAATTGGACACGGTTCTCCAAAAGGCCACCGAACTCGGTGTGGAAGAGTGCTGTCTTTTTCCCAGTCACTACTGTGCTGTGCCCAAGGATTTGAAACAGCAAGAACTACGTTGGCAACGCATTGTTTTTGAAGCCTGCAAACAATGTCGGCGACCGATTCCCATGAAAATCACCTATGCACCATCCCCCATGCACATCGACCTGGCTTTGTTTACGCACAAGTTTCTCGCCCACGAACAGCTCCAAGGAGGAGAACTGCCCCTGGACCTGTTGACCGACCAGGGCCCGGTCTGCCTTTTTATCGGTCCCGAAGGGGGCTGGCATGCACGGGAAACGGAGCACCTTCTCAGCAAGGGATGTACATTGATCAGTTTGGGCGCTTTTATCCTCCGGGGGGAAACAGCTGCCATTTCCGCATGCTCCATTATCCAGTATCTCTCCCGTTTGTCCCATCAACACGCAACAAGACATTGATTGGGCGCCACCTTATCCCCTGCCCGAGATCCCAGGGGGGAGAATAATACTTTCAACACTTGGCCGACTCTGCTACAGTAACAGTCTTTTTAAGGGGAGCTCTCTTTTTTGGATTTCTCATACATCTTTTCTCTTGTTTGAAAACAATATGACCAAATCCGATTTCTTTCATGTCCGGAGGAAGATTCCACTTTTCCCTCCTGTGCACCAAAGGGCACCCAAGGAGCACGAGTCGTTTTGCTTTCAGGGGTCCAGGGGGCACCACAGCCAAACTACAGACAGTTTTTATTTTTTATCCAATGAGCGTACAAGAGCATGAGAGCGGTTCTTCAAAGAGTGAGCGCAGCCCGGGTAGAGGTCGAGGACCACTGCGCTGGTATGATTGAGCAAGGCTTACTTGTCCTGCTCGCTGTCCATCAGGACGACACTGACAAAGATCTCCACTGGCTGGTGAACAAGACACTGCATCTTCGAATTTTTGATGATCAACAGGGACAGATGAATCTGTCTTTGTTAGACGTCCAAGGGAAACTGCTTGTCGTCTCCCAGTTTACCCTTTACGGTGATTGCAGAAAGGGACGAAGACCGAGCTGGGCTTCAGCTGCACCACCAGATAAAGCGAAAGCCATGTATGCACAGTTTATCAAGGAATGCAGGAAGAAAAATGTAGTCACTGAAACCGGCACATTTCAAGCCCACATGCAGGTTTCCCTCACCAATGATGGTCCGGTGACCATGCTGTTGGATTCCAATAAACACTTTTAACCAGAGACAATGACAGAGTTTATTCCAGGCGAACACTATCACGACTTTCTTCTCATCGAAAAACAGTCCATGGACTCTCTGCAGTCGGATGTCTTCCTATTCCGACACAAACGACTGGGATGCAAGGTTATGGCCATCAAAAACAGTGACCCCAACAAAACATTTTGTATAGCCTTCAAGACCATCCCTCAAGACTCCACCGGGGTAGCACACATCCTTGAACACTCCGTCCTCATGGGCTCTCAAAAATATCCGGTCAAAGATGTCTTTGGAGAGATCAACAAGGGTGGGTTAATGACCTATCTCAACGCCTTGACCGGATCCGATACCACCTGGTATCCCTTTGCCACGCGCACTGAACGGGAATACTACAACATCATGGATGTCTATTGCGACGTGGTTTTCAACCCACTTTTACTCAAGTCCACCTTTGAACAGGAAGGCTGGCACTACCACCTTGAACAAAAAGAGCAGAACATTCACCTTTCAGGTGTGGTGTACAATGAAATGAAGGGTGTTTTTTCTGATCCCGTTCACGCCCTTTTCCACAAAACTATTGAGGGACTTCTCCCTGGATCCACCTATGCCCACGAATCAGGAGGAAACCCTGCCAACATACCGGATTTAAGCTACGAGGCTTTCACCACCTTTCACAAAAATCACTACCACCCTTCCAACTGCACCCTCTTTTTTTACGGCAATGCCGACCTCAACGAAGAGCTTCGTTATGTGGCTGAAAACTTCCTGCATTCCTTTGATCAGCCAGCTGAGCCTGCTGTCATTGACAATGGGGACCCAATTGACCACCCTCGATTTCTCGACGACACCTACCCTGTCCAGGCGGACGCCGACCTGGACAGCAAAACATACCTTGCCGTGAGCAGTCTCATTGGTGCAGCCGATGAACGGATTAAAAATACAGCCTTCCAGATTATTGCCCAGATCCTGTACAATTCAGATGCCTCGCCTTTAAAAAACGCCATTGTAGAGGCCAAACTGTGTAAAGATTTTGGCGGCCTTTTTCTGGCCAACATTGCCCCCCGAACCATTATGATGACCTATCTGATTGGTTCTGATCCTGACAAAGGCCCGGCATTTCAACGTCTGTACCAGGACACCCTTGCGGACATAGTCGCGCATGGCTTGGACCAGGAACTTATCCTTGCGGAACTCAATAAGTTTGAATTTAACCTCCGCGAGCAAATGAACAAAGCGCAACGGGGCCTGGACCTCATCGGCAAAGCCCTTTCTGCCCTTAAATACGATCTGAACCCTTTTACCTCCCTTGATCTGGAGACTATTCTGCAGGAAATCCGCCAAAAAGTGGACCGGGGCGGCTACTTTGAACAGTTGATACAAGAGTACCTACTGGACAACCCGGCAACGGTTTGCGTTACCCTTCGTCCGGACCCGGCAAGGCTTGCTCGCAACCAGCAGATTGAGCATACTAGACTGCAACAATACGCAGACCAGCTTACAGCCCATGCTCGCCAAAACCTGGTCGCCCGGACCAAGGAACTCCTTAGCTTGCAGACCACCCCCAATGACCGGGATAGCCTGGCTCTTCTCCCGACGCTGGATCTTGGTGACCTGGACCCCGAACCACAGATACACCAGTCAGTTCCCAACTGGATTGACGATACCCTGCTGCTGGTCAACGAACTCCCAACCAACGGGATATGCTATATCGATTTCGGTTTTGACTGCACTCATCTGCCCATACAAACACTTCCCTATCTGGATCTCTTTGGCCTGCTGATGACGGAATTGGGCACTCCAGATCTTGATTATCGCCAATTTGCAAAACAGCTAAACATCTATACGGGGGGCTTCTCCCACTCTTTTCACACCTACCGTGGGAAAAATGGTTCAAACGACACCCGGCCCATACTCTGGTTTTCGCTCAAGACACTGGCCAGCAACCTGGATCACTCTCTTGATCTTATCCAGGAGGTATTTCGCAACCTGGATCTTGCCAACACCAAACGTATCGAAGAGATCGTCCACCGTGAGTTTGCCTGGGCAGAACATGCTGTCCAAAGTGAGGGATACGGTCTGGCGGCCACCCGTGTTTTCTCCCATCTCAGTACAGCGGGCCTCTACAATGAATACGTCAGCGGCGCTTCAGCCTACCGGCGTGTGCAAGAGCTGGCGCAGGCCTACGCGAGAGGGGAAAAAGAATTTCTTGCAGCCATGCACACCATTCGCTCTGCCCTGCTCATACAGCCCAAAGTAACCCTCAACATTACTGCGGAATCACAGGACATCCTTCGCTTTGAGCAGCGGATTTCCTCCTTCCTTGCAAGCCTCCCAGAACAAGGGCCGCCCCCCTTCCAGTCCGAAGCATTCCAGACATTTGCTCCGAACCAGGCCTTCCGCACCTCATCGGAGGTCGTTTTTAATGTCCAAGGGTGTACCCTTTTTCAGGAAAAGGACACCTACCGAGGCTCTTTTGAAGTTTTGAAGACCTGGATTTCCCGTGACTACCTCTGGAACACCGTCCGGCAAGTGGGTGGCGCCTATGGCTGTTTTGTTCAATTCAACCATCTAAGTGGTAATTTCTGCATGATCAGTTATCGCGATCCTCAGGTAGACAAAACCTATAGCGCCTACAATGGCCTGCAAGCGGCCATCGAACGGATGCGCTTATCCCCCGAGTCACTCAAACAGCTTATCATAGGAACCTACGGCACGTGCACCCCTCACCAGGGGCCTGCCACCCAAGGTGTAGCAGCGCGCAACGATTACCTCAACGGGGTTGACCTGGAATTCAAACAACAGAAAATCCAGGAAATTCTCCACACCACCCCAGAGGAACTATACCAATACGCCTCCCTGTTCAACCGCCTGATCACCGACGGGTTCCGGGCCACAATCGGCAACGGAGCAAAAATCAATGCGGCAACTGTCTCCTTTGACAATACCGTGGATCTGTAAGCCTGCCCCCTCTCTGATGGCCAGCAAGGGGAATCAGAAAAGACACCGACTCCAGCTGACGACAAACACTCAGCCGGATGGTTCACCAGCTCAGACGATTTCAGGTTCGGCACTTTTTTACCTTTTATCCAACGGGGATATAAGCGCTATGGCGCTAACAGAATACTGCCAACGATGGTACCGGATGTACTGATGAGGAGGGAACATCTCATTTAGCAGGCACAGCAGGCAGCGATATCACAGACACAGGCTTTTTTTCTTCCAATGAGAGACTGAGTCCAAAAGAAATCCGGACTACCTGTTTGTGCGCACCTTTATGCCATTCACCACCTTCTCGTAATAGGGCGAGCGTTCATCCAGGGTAAGCGACTTTCCCGATTTGGTCTCGAGTTTAAACTTGAGATAATTAAGCTTGGTAAGCTGTTTGTATTTCTCTTTCTCATCCACACACTGGCACAAAAGGTCTTCTGTTTTCTGAATCTCCTTGCGCAGCCCAACTTCTTCCGGGACATACCCTGCGTTCTTCAACATCCTGTAGCCCATACGGAGATCCGTAGGAACATGCTCCATATCATCTTTGGGGAGGGGTTTGTTCTTCCAATGAGACAAGTCTGGAAGAGCACCCCTGTTCATAGCCTCTTCTATTTTTCGTTCTGCGATTCTCTGTATTGCGCTCAACATGCTTGGCCTCACACGATTTGCTTTTTCTTGAAAAAACAAGTTCTTGCCGTACTGGAAATGAACAGGGAACAGCCACCCTGTGTCAATCCTGTCGAGACAGAAGAGTACTGCGTTGCCATTGTTTATCGTCGCGCTCCGGATAGTCCACAATATAATGCAACCCTCTCGACTCCTTCCTCATGCTCGCACTCCGGACAATCAGGTCTGCAATGACAGCCAAGTTTCGTAATTCTACCAAATCAGCAGTCAAGAGATAATCATAAAAATGATGCTTTATCTCTTTGAGCATCCATCCTAAACGCTCTTGCATCAAGTTCAGGCGCTTTGTGCGCCGGACAATGCCCACATAGTTCCACATAAGCCGCCGAACCTGATCCCAGTTATGCGTAACCAGGACAGATTCATCCATAATAGCCGCCCCTTCTGTTTTCCACGGCTCAACGGTTAACTTCGGTAGTTTTCGATATTCTGTTATTCTGGATTCCAGGCACCGCGCTGCCCGATGGGCAAAAACGACAGCCTCCAAGAGCGAGTTACTGGCCAGGCGATTGGCTCCGTGTAAGCCGGTGCAAGCCGTTTCCCCCAAGGCCATCAAGTTGGCCAACGAGGTTTGTCCGTCTTTATTGACCAAGACACCACCACACATATAATGGGCAGCCGGAACCACAGGAATGGGTCTTTTGGTCATATCCACCCCATATTTTTTACAGGTTGCGTAGATATGGGGAAATCGAGTCATGACAAACTCCGCCGATTTATGCGATATATCCAAATACACGCAATCGGCTCCACTCTCTTTCATTTCTGCATCTATTCCTCGGGCCACAGCATCTCGCGTTGCCAGGTCTTTACGTTCATCATACTTATGCATGAACGCTTCCCCTCTTGCATTTACCAGCACCCCACCCTCCCCTCGTACCGCTTCAGATATGAGGAAATTTTTGGCCTCCCAATTAAAAAAACAGGTTGGATGAAACTGTATAAACTCCATATTCGCCACCGTGGCGCCCGCCCTGTAGGCCATTGCCACCCCGTCACCCGTCGAAATGTCGGGATTGGTCGTGTACAGGTACACCTTCCCGCAGCCCCCGGTACACAACACAGTCACCCTGGCCAAACGTGCATATACCGCTCCGCTTTGCCGATTCAGGACATAGGCCCCAAGACACCGATCCCGCTCCCCCTTTTGTCCCAAGCCAACAGGCTGCACCTTGGACGCAATCAAAAGATCAATTGCAAGATGGTTTTCCAGCATCTCTACCCTTGGATTTCCCTTGATCTGCTCCAACAACGCCCGCTCTATCTCGTGCCCTGTAAGATCATGGGCATGAGCGACCCGTCTGGTGGAATGCCCTCCCTCCATTCCAAGATCAAACTCTTCCCCCTGTTTTCCCTTCTGGAACTGCACCCCCAGACTCATAAGCTCCCGAACCCTTTCTGGACCTTCCCCGGCAACAAGTCCCACCACCTCTTTGTCACAAATACCAGCACCGGAAACCAAGGTGTCTTGCACATGGGCCTCCACAGTATCCTCCACAGAAAGGACCGCAGCCACCCCGCCCTGAGCCAGATTTGTAGCCGTGTCTTCCTTCTCTTTTTTGGTGACCAAGGTGACAGAGGCAAACTTCGCCACTTTTAAGGCAAAAGACAGCCCAGATATACCACTTCCTATGACAAGAACATCACTATCGTACTGCATTATACCTCCACACACATTGTTTCACGTGAAACATGGACAAAAAACCTGTTCAACCAAAAGAGAAATGTACACTGACGCAGCAGAGTATAGTATACTGTTTTCCGTTTTCGTCAATAAGGTTAAATCCGCTCTGCGTGGAAATCGATCAGTATTCCAACCAGACACGCTTCCAGGGAGTACCGTACCGTGTGTGCTAAAATCGTGGCGTTAGCCAATCAAAAAGGGGGAGTTGGCAAAACAACCACTGCGCTGAACCTTGCAGCTGCGCTGGCGACCAAGCAAAAAAATATTCTTCTCGTGGACTCGGATCCCCAGGGGAACGCTTCAAGTGGTGTTGGTTGGACAGCGAACGGGAGTGAGAACACTATCTACAGTTGCTATATTGGGGCACAGAAAACAAAAGGATGTATCCATTCGACTACCCTTAAAAATCTCTTTCTTCTCCCTGCTTCCATTGATTTGGTTGGGGTTGAAGTGGAACTCATCAATCACCAAAACAGGGAGAAAAAACTCAAATCCATTCTCCAACAGGTTCAGGATGACTATGATTTTATTTTTATCGACTGCCCCCCTTCCCTGGGTTTGCTAACCCTAAACAGTCTTACAGCTGCAGATTCGGTGCTCATCCCTCTCCAGTGTGAATATTTTGCCCTGGAAGGATTGGCGCAGCTTATCAGTACAATTCGGCGGGTGAAAAAAAAACTGAACAGGGAACTATACATAGAGGGTCTTCTTTTGACCATGTACGATGGTCGCAACAAGTTAACCCACTCTGTTGCCAAAGAAGTTCGTAAACATTTCCAAGACCAAGTATATACAAACTTTATCCCGCGCAATGTTCGGTTAAGTGAGAGCCCCAGTCATGGGCAGACTATTCTTGAGTATGATAAAAACTGTAATGGAGCAAGAGCCTACATCAAACTTGGTGCAGAGTTTCTTAAAAAAACCAAGTAAGCGAGGCTACGCATCGAGGTGTTTTTGTACAAACGTAATCCCGGCTCACGAGGTACAGATTCAGGGGCATTATTTTCCCCCAAACACCCATTCCACAGCAACACCTGGGCAATGCAGCTTGCAACAGGACAGGCTCCAGAACCGTGCAAGCCCTGCAGCCACAGGCCTCACTAAAGAAGAGAATCCATGAACAAAAAAAGTGTCCTCGGGAGAGGGGTTGGAGCCCTGCTCTCAATTGATAACCAGGATGAAGAGGATCGTTTTTTTCTTTGTGATATAAAAAAAATAGATCCAAACCCTGACCAACCACGCTCCTGTTTTGATCCAGACAAATTGCAGCAGCTCAGTGAGTCCATACAGGACAAGGGGGTCATACAACCACTTCTGGTCTGCAGAAGCAAAAAGAACCGCTACAAACTCATAGCCGGAGAGCGTAGACTACGGGCCGCAAAAATGGCCCAACAGACAGAGGTTCCGGTTGTGGTCATGGAGGATCAGGATGATTTAGGAAACCTGGAACTGGCTCTGATAGAAAATATCCAGCGCCATGACCTGAACCCCATTGAAGAAGCCCTGGCCTATTCCAGACTGATCAACACATTCAACCTTACCCAGGAAGAGGTTGCTAAAAAGGTTGGCAGAAAAAGATCCACCATTACCAATGTGTTGCGTCTTCTCAATTTACCCAAATTCATCCAAAACGATGTTGCGCTGGGGAAACTCTCTGAAGGACACGCCCGAGTTCTTCTGAGAGTGAAGGATAACCCTGAGCGATTGCAGCAAATCCGGGATCAGATACTAAAAGAAGATCTCTCTGTTCGAGCCACCGAAAAACTGTGTAAGAAACAAAAGAAAACAGCAAAAGAGGATGCAAAAAAGACGGGTACACCTGACGGCCTGCCCAGGCAGTACTGTTCTGCTGTTGTCACCCACATGACCAACTACCTCAACACCAAGGTGCGAATCGTACAAAACGGTACCCGGGGCAAACTGGAAATAGAATACTTTTCCAGCGATGATCTGGACCGGCTGGTCAGTCTTATTGACAAAAACCAGGGCCCTTGATCCCTGCACAGTGAACGGTTCGGTTCAGGTTGTTGCTGATTTTCTGCTGGCTGTTCCTGGTTAGCCAGGATTGCTCACCAACCCAGGTGTTCCCAAGATCAGGTGGTATTTTGCTCACTCATTCTACCTGGATATATAAGCGCCTATATGGGTGCCACAATACTGCCAAAGAGAAGAGCGCCTGGGCTGGCCAGGGGTGAACATGCAGGTGGAAGAGGAAAAACACATCAATTGCTTGAAAAACAAGACTGAAATAGGTACGTTGGCACAGTTGTCATCCTGTTACTCAAACCGGAATTCTTGAGGTGTCCAAGCAGCGCTGGCACAAGAGATGTCGCCTTGCTTCTCCAATAGTACCTCAACACCTTGACCAACACAGCAGATGGGCTGCTCATTGCAGTCGTTGTATACGGTTGTTGAATGCGTCCAAGATTTTTGCGTTGCTTCCTTGTTCTCTCTTCTGGAACAAGACAGGACGCCAACTCAGACTCTCAACAGATACACACTCGGGTAAAAAATGACCATATTCACCCCCCTATCCACTAACCAATACTCATACTGGCTGTTTATGAAAGTGAAATCAGTTCCCGTTTTCCTCCTTATCGCCCTCTTTTTTCTTGTTCATACTTCCGTTGCCGCCGCCAAAATGGTTTCCATACGTGGTGAAGACATCAACATGCGCTCCGGACCCGGTACGCAATACAAGGTCCTCTGGCAGTTGGGTTCAGGCTATCCACTCAAGGTCCTTAAGCAAAAAGGTAAGTGGTACAGAGTGCAGGACTTTGAGGGCAGTATCGGCTGGGTACACCGCGATGTGACCACCCCCACCCCGCACATGATCGTAAAGGTGCATAAAAAAACCCGAAAAAAAATAAATGTTCGCAGTAAACCCGGAACGAACAATCAAATCGTCGCTCAGGCCTATTACGGGGTCGTGTTCAAGACGTTGGAGCAAAAAAGGGGCTGGGTCCACGTCAGTCACGCGAAAGGGGTAGAAGGGTGGATTAAACGCTCTTTGCTGTGGGGATACTGATTCTGCCACCACTTCTCCAGCCTTAGGCGTTCCCCAGTATGTCCCCCTAAGATAAAAAAGAGTACATGTGCTATGCCCTCCCTTTTTATTTTAGGGGGTCTCTTCACGAGCAGGCCGGGTAAAAGGCGGTAAAAGGCGCTGTGAGCAGGCTCCTGAAGACTATTGCTCATAAAGCGCATCTTGCTCCGCCTTTACTCAACCACACGCCGCCTGCTCCGCTTTAACAGCGACCTGTCTTTTTTTCGCTGTAAACGGCGCTCTTGAGAACTCTTCGGAGGAGCGGTCCTCCGCCTCTTGGCACGGGTGTGCAAGGCGCTCCCCAGCTCTGCTGTAAAACGAGCAATCACGGCTCTCCGATTAGCCTGTTGGGTTCTATGCTCATCGGCCTGAATGTACAGGAGCCCGGCCTGATTTATCCTCTTGGCCAGCTTCCTGCGAATACCCTCCTTCTGCAAGGCAGTCAGAGAAGGCGAGTGTTCGAGATCAAACACCAATGTTACCTTGGTATGCACCTTGTTAACATTTTGTCCGCCAGGGCCACCTGAGCAGGAGAAACGAAAGGTCAACTCTCTTGCCGGTATAACCAGTGATGGGGTAACAACGATCTCCTTTTCACTGCGCAGCACCATAATTGATTACAAAATCTGCTGTAAAAACAATTTACTTCGCTCATGTACCGGGTTTTCAAAAAATACACCTGGCGCAGCCTGTTCGACAATGGTCCCCTGGTCCATAAAGACCACCTGATCAGCCACCTCTCTGGCAAACCCCATTTCATGCGTAACCACCAGCATGGTCATCCCCTCTTTTGCCAGGGTCACCATCACCTCCAGAACCTCGTTGATCATCTCGGGATCTAGGGCTGATGTCGGCTCGTCAAACAGCATTATTTTTGGTTCCATGGCCAGAGCGCGGGCTATGGCCACTCGTTGCTGCTGGCCCCCGGAAAGCTGAATGGGATAATGATCGGCGCGATCTCGCAGCCCCACCTTGTCCAACAAGGAAAGCGCTATATCACGGGCTTGAGACTTCTCCATTTTTTTAAGCTTAAGCGGAGCCAAGGTGAGGTTGTCCAGTACGGAGAGGTGGCGGAACAGATTGAAACTCTGAAACACCATCCCCAGTTCCATGCGGATCTGATTAATATCTTCCTCTGGATCCATAATATCGTGACCATCCACCACTATAGTACCAGAATCGATGGTTTCCAGCTTATTGATGGTCCGGAGCAAGGTAGATTTTCCAGAACCCGATGGGCCCAGAACAACAACTTTTTCGCCTGGTGTTATATTCAAACTCACGTTCTTAAGAGCTTGAAAAGAACCAAAAAATTTATTGATATTCTGAATTTGAATAACCGGTTCAGCGACGTTCATAATGACTCAGGCGGTGCTCCATAATACTTATGAGTTTAGAGAGTATGAGGGTAATCAACAGATAAACAAGTGCGATAACCGTATATGTCTCAAAATAATTAAAGCTCTCTGCCGCATACTCACGACCCCGGCGAAGGATGTCGGCCACAGCCAGAATGGAAACCAGCGAGGTGTCTTTGAGCAAAGCTATAAACTCATTCCCCACTGGTGGCAAGATAGTTCTCCAGGCCTGGGGGAGAACAACATAGAGCATGGTCTGTTTATTGTTAAACCCCAGGGAGAGTGAAGCTTCTGTCTGTCCAAAGTCTATGGAACCAATACCGGCCCGAAACACTTCCCCCATATATGCTCCGTAACAAAAGGCCATGGCGATGACCGCAGCTACAATACTCGGTACCCGAAAAATCTGACCCAGAGCAAAATAGATGTAGAAAAGCTGCACCAAAAGGGGGATACCGCGCACGACTTCCACATATAAGGAGGCGACCATGTTGATGAACCTGTTTCGGGACAACCGACCCAAACCTGTCAACAAACCAATAACAATGGCAAAAAGAATAGCCAAAATCGTCACCTGAAAGGTAACAACCACCCCGTCCGGGATAAACTTGAGTATATCCAGGTAGGGATCAGGTCGTACGACAGGCAGGGTGATAAGAAGACAGGTAGTACCTATAAGTGCCACCCACCAGGCCGACACGAGTCCCTTATCTTCCGGAAAAGGAATAGCAGCGCCGTCTCCCACCTCAATTTTGGTTATTTTATCTTGAGTCATATCGCTCACTCTCTGAAAAACCAAAGCGGAAAGGTACAACCAGGTTCACCTGTGTGCAATGTGAGCCCGGATTCCCGTGAACATTATCTTTTATTTGAGAAACAGTGGTCAAAACTGTTGGATGTGATCTCCATGAGCAGCTCGCTCATGTCGACCAAATGATCACCCCAGGCCAGCCCAGGCAGCGCCCCTTTCGGCGGTATTTTGGCGCCCCGTAAACCCACGTATGACGAAACAGCAAAACCGACCGAACCTGCGACCACCTGAGCTGATAAGAAATCCGGGTGAGGATTTACTGACCTATCCACTTCTTCTGCAGCTCTTTATCAATACCCTTTTGCTTGACAGCCGCAACCCCCTTGTTGACCAGTTCCAGAACTGCATGGTTGCCCTTTTTGACGGCGACTCCATAGTTTTCGGCCTCACCACTCATGAGAACAGCTGCAATTTTCAAGGAGTCCTTGTACTTGTCCATGGCATAGTTGGCGGCGACAGGATCATCGCAGACCACGGCCGCTATCCGACCGACGTTGAGATCTTCCATGGCCAGTCCGACTTCGTCATAGGACTTGGCGACAACGCCCTTGACAGCCTTGATGGCAAAATAGCCGGTTGTTCCTATCTGTCCGCCCACTTTTTGGCCTTTCAGATCAGCAAGACTCCGAGCGTTGGAATCCTTGCTTACGATCAAAGCCTGGCGCACAGTGAAATAGGGTTCTGAAAAATCCATGGCCTTTTTTCGTTTCTCCGTGATGGTCACAGAAGACACGATTGCGTCATATTTTCCCGCGGCCAGGCCGGCAAAAATACCGTCCCAGGCTGTATTTTTAAAGATTGGCTTGAAACCAGCCTCTTTACCGGCTGCGGTTAGGTAATCAATGGCATAGCCAACTACCTGTTTCTGATCGTTCACAAACTCCATGGGAGGCCAGGTGGCATCGGTGGCAAACAAAATCTCCTTTTCAGCCCAGGCAGAACTGCAGAAAACGAGAAACACACTACAAATCCAAAAAAATTTTTTCATAAAATTCACCTCATTATAATCGGTTATCGTTCTCATGGTGTTCTCATGAATACCAACTGTCTCGACCAAATCGTATCAGTGTTTATATCAATTTGATGGCATTTTCCTTCTCCAACACCTTCCATTCTCCCTAAAAAAAACTTTATCCGGCAGGACACCTGTACCATCCATCAGTCGCAGAGGCAATAAAAAGTACACTCTGACAGCACCTGCAGTGTACAATTTCCCTCCAGAAGTAGGTCATCAAACCTTCTGTGGAGGTAAAAGAGATGGTTTCCCTTGACTCCAAGACGAAGAAGCCGTTATACATCTGTGTTATAGAGCCCAATACCTGTCACATTGAACGAGGAAAGATCCATGATTACACCCAGACGATTGACCTTTGTATGCGCAATCGCCGCTACAGTCCTCATGTTCGGAGGCTGCGGTAAACAACCAGTAGGACCCTACAGCTCGAAACCTGGTTCCAACATGCCGGAAGGTAAAGCCATTGATTATTCCAATGGACGAGGGACAATTACCGAGGAACTGGGACCAAGTGAAGAGTCCCTGGATGCTGCTGCAAACGGTGCCAATGTTGGCAGTCTCGGTTTCAGCGGTGATATGAACAGTGACGAATATAAACAGATCTACGGCCGTTCCTCATCGCAAATGCAGCCTGTGTACTTTGATTTCGACCAGGCAACCATACGTGGTGACCAGATCCCAAGAATAGAACACAATGCCGAGTATTTGAGAGCTAACCCTGCACAAAATGTAGTCATCGAGGGGAACTGTGACGACCGGGGCACCAACGAATACAATCTGGCCCTGGGAGAGCGAAGAGCACAAAATGCCAAGAATTATCTGGTCGAGCTGGGCATTGAAGAATACCGCATTCGGACTGTCAGTTATGGCGAAGAGCGCCCCCTCTTCAGCGGTCAGACAGACGCTGATCTCTCCCACAACCGTCGTGATGATTTCATCCTGGAATAAACCCATCTCCCTGCATTGGTTCCCCTCCTGCCATACTTTGTGGCGGCAGGGGAACTTTTCCCTGCCCACCTAATTCACCTCTGCACCTGCTTTCTGGAAAGGAAAGATATCTTCACTGAACGCACTTGACTTGATAATAGTTACTAATTACAGTTGTTGAAAATCAATACAAGGCAACAAGTATTCTTATGAAAAACGAACTCCGGATGACACACCAGCGCAAACTTATCCTGTCTGAGCTCAAAAAGTCAACCACACATCCCACAGCAGATGAGTTGTATGAACGGGTTAAAAAAGAAATGCCCCGTATTAGCCTTGCCACTGTGTATCGTAATCTGGAAATTTTGTCTGAAGTCGGTATTATCCGCAAACTCGAAATAAGCGGTCGACAGAAACGCTTCGATTGGGAGTTGGAAGATCATAACCATATCTACTGTGTCAAATGTCACCGTGTGGACAATATCAAGCTTGACCATAAACCGCAGATAATGATACAGCCTGAAGAGAAGAAAGGGTATCGCATATCTGGCTGCAGGGTGGAGTTATATGGCCTCTGTCCAGAATGCCAGAAAAAAGAGGATAAACAAGAGGGAGAAAACGATTAAGATGGAGCATACTCGCGCTCTGTGCGCACCCGGATTTCTCAAGAGAGTAACCATGTTTATGAGAAATCCGTCCTGAGAACGCCAAGCACCCGGGGTCCTGGCTGGCAACCCGTTCCCCTGAGACACCAACATCATGGCTGCAGTGATTTGCCGCAAGCCCGTACCTTTCCCGTGTCGGATCATCGCACTGAAGACCATTTCAGAAGCCAGAAAGGATGAGAGTTTTTTCTGTGCTCCTTTCCTGCACATATTTACTTGTTAAAATGTATGCAGAAAATTGAGTTCTCTCTATACAATAAAAGGATATACCGATAATGGCTATTTTTAGATGTAACAAATGCGGTCACATTCGCGAAGTGGAAAGTGACTATATTGGCAAATTAGTTCTCTGTCCAATATGTGATGCTTCAGCCAAGATTTACGACACAATTCCTTTTATTAATGCATTAATAAAAACATATGTTGAGAATAAGAAAGAATTGAACGATTTACGTTCTCAATTAACTCAAGATGCTCCTGTTGAAGAAACTTCTAGTAATTTTTTAATTGAAGATGTTGATATTTACAACACAAATATTCTTACTCAAAGTTTTACGCCAATAACTGAGTGGTTTAAAAAGAACAATATTGAAGTAGAAATAAATCCATATGCAGTTGATACCACAGGTTTTTTCGATGAAGTAGCCTTATTGCTAGGAAATGATTTTGATCTATTAAGCATAGTAAGTAATCAAATCAAATACATTCAAAACAAAGGGTATGAAAATGTAAAAATTGATCTTTCAAAAAGGAAGGCAAAAGAAATTCAAAAAATAACTTCATTTTGTAAATATCTCTACGATTACTCATTTGTCGCAAAGTATCATTATCGAAAAAAGGATAAAATTATTTGGTTGACTCTCCAAAAAGCACCTAAAGTTAGAGATTTTTTTAACGGTATTTGGATGGAATGGTTTTCACTAATGAAGTTATTAGAATTTTTCCGTGAAGAAAAAATTAATGTTTCTTGTTCCAGAAATATTAAAATTTCTTTTTCAAAAAAACATTCAAATGAACTTGATTTGTTCTTCCTTCTTGAAAACGGAATTCCCATCTGTATAGAATGCAAAACAGGAGAATTTCGCCATGAAATTGACAAATATTTGTCATTAAGAAAAGAACTTAATATCAATAAAAATCAATTTGTTATTTGTGTTTTTGGGTTATCTCAAGAGCAGGTACAAGGCTTAACCAGCATGTACGATTTAACATTTGTAAATGAACATACTTTAGTAAATCACGTAAAGTCATTCATTTGAAAAACAAGTACTCTAAACAAGAAGTTTATATTTTAACCAGTCTTTTTGCCGGACTCGCTGCACTCGCAGGTGAACTCAGAGTTGTTCTTATCTCGTGTACCAATTTGATATGTATATTTTACAATATGAACCATACAACTAGCCAGCCAATAAAGCCCCGCCTTATGTACGGTACACGAAAGACTCTGGTCTGGTTCTCGGGCAAAGCTTTATGGCGGCTAACCAAGGAGATTTTTGATGACAAGCTACAACCAAGTGTACAAATGTGCTCTTTGCGGCAACATGGTAGAAGTACTCCACCCTGGAGCTGGAGAGTTGGTTTGCTGTGCACAACCAATGTCTCTGAAGACAGAAAACACTGTGGATGCCGCCCAGGAAAAACATGTCCCGATTGTCAAAAAAATGGAGGGCGGGGTCAAGGTCTGTGTTGGTTCGGTTCCCCACCCCATGGAGGACAAACATTGGGTGGAATGGATCGAACTCATTGCTGACGGGAAAGTATACCGTCAAAGGCTCAACCCCGGGGAAGCTCCTGAGGCTTTTTTCTGTATTGAAGCAGATCAGGTCTCTGCTCGTGAGTACTGTAATCTGCATGGAATGTGGAAAGCCTGAAAGGTCAACCTGTCCTTTTTTAGAGTATGTATCCATCAGCACCCTATGCTGCTGATGGAGAATTCTCAAATAATACTAACAACTTCAACAGGAGAAGATAAAAAAATGAAAAAGTATGTATGTTTGGTTTGTGGATACGAGTACGACCCGGAAGAGGGGGATCCCGATAATGGTGTAGCAGCAGGAACCCCATGGGAAGATGTACCCGAAGACTGGACCTGCCCCATCTGTGATGCTGGCAAGGATGAGTTTGAAGAAGCCTGATGGCTTACTCAGGCAGCCTCTGGCTATAAAGACATGGCCAGAGGCTGTTGTATGTTCGCTGACTTATCCAGCATTTCTACAGTTTTTCAAAGATCAAGGCGGCAAGGCGCCTAAAACCAGGCGTGGGGGGGAACATCACTTGCCCTGCAATGGCAGGTATTCTGTTGTGACGATCATGTTTCCACCGTTCGCTTGAGGAGCTAAGGTGCCAGCTCAAGCTCAAGGGGAATGGAAATTCTATAACCATTCTCAAGTAAGCTCTATAAAGACTCCTGAGTACCAACAACAAACTCAAAAAACAATTGATGACAGGCCGCACCATCTGCGGTGCCGGGCATTGCTATCCTGAGAGTCCGGTAGCACGATTATACCAGCTTCTCATAAGTCCTTTATCGAGAATTATCGCATGAACAAAACAATATTTTTTGCATTTAGAGGTGATCCCCTCTGTTTTATCCATGTTCTACTCAACGCCATAGACCTGCATGAAAGGGGCATGGAGGGAAAAATAGTACTTGAGGGTGAATCGGTGACCTTGGTGGCTGATATGGCAAGGGAGGATTTTTTTCTGCACCAGTTATACAAAAAAGCCAAAGGTTTGGGTTTAATCGTGGGTGCATGCAAAGCCTGTTCAGGAAAATTGAAGGCAACTCGCTCTATTGAGCAGGAAAACATTCCGCTTATCGGGCAGATGGCTGGACATCCAGCAATATCCGAATATATCGAGCAGGGCTACAAAGTAGTAACCTTCTAGCCCGAACACCTCATGAATATTTTGCCTCATTTGAGAAAAATCATACAAAAAGAGTTATACAAAATCAATTGGTAGCCAATTGCTCCAACATGTGCATGGGAAATCCGGATGAACCCGGACTTCTCATCAGCTCATGCGGTACCAGGTTCGGGAGTGTTTGGTACCTCAGTATACCAGGGTGTATGGGTGCCCCAAATAAAGATGGTACCGCATGAGCTGAGCGATAATGAACAGTTGGTCGAAGTTTGAACCCGCTCACGGACAACATATCCCTCTGTTTTTGTATGTTTTTTCAAAAAAGAAAAAAGTTCCTGAGATAGCTGGGCTAGTTTGACCTCCGTATGGGCGTATAAAAAGTTACTGTTTTTTTTTAGTAATAGCTGTGGCCATGATGCGTATAACCTCCTCAGCCGTCAAACTGGAGGAATCAATACTGATAGCATCCCCTGCCTTTCGCAGCGGAGCTATGGTACGCTGACTGTCACATAGGTCACGTTCAACAATCTGTTTGAGCAGATCCTCTTCGTTCACCAGCTCACCACGCTCGCGGAGCTGTGCTGCTCGACGTCTGGCACGTATTTCAGGGCTGGCATCAAGATAAAATTTCCATAAGGCGTCCGGAAAGACAACGGTCCCCGTATCTCTACCTTCGGCGACGACCGAGCCGTCTGAGCCGATCTGCTGTTGCAATCTGGTGAGGTAGGTGCGAACCTCAGGCAAGGCAGACACCCTGGAGGCCTGCATCCCCATCTCTGGGGTACGGATACGATCAGAGATATCCAGACCATCAAGAAACACCTGGACGTCGCTTTGTCCATCCGGGGAAGGCTCCAACTGTATACATAACCCCTCCAGAAAGACTGACAACCTACCGCTATGATCCATGTTGACCTGATGCTGCTGGCAGGCAAACCCCACAGCCCTGTACATGGCACCTGTGTCCAGATAGGTAAAACCCAGTTTTTTTGCCAGCCCTCGTGACACGGTTGACTTACCACCTCCAGATGGACCGTCTATGGTTACCACCCGCAAGACATCAGACATAGGCAAGTTCCCTGAGGCACTCTTTTAATGCATGCACCAAGCGTTGGTTTTCCGTCGCCGTTCCCACTGTTATACGAATACAGTGGGGATAACCGTATGCCTTCATGGGGCGTACGATCACGCCTTTATGGAGCATCGCCTCATATAAACGGGTTCCATCTCCTTGAACATCTACAAGGAAAAAACTCGCATGAGACGGATACGGTCGACAACCAAGCTGCGTTACCTGGTCACTCAACCAATCCAAACCTTTTTGGGTCTCCTGCAGAGTGTGCTGATAGTGATCCATATCACCCAGGGCAGCCAAAGCTCCTATCTGGCCTGGAAGGTTGACATTGAAGGGCTGCCGCACTCTGTGCAGCATATCAGCCAAATTCCGATGCATGAGACCAAAACCAACCCGTAAGCCAGCCAGACCAAAGGCCTTGGAAAAAGTCCTTAAACTGACCAGTCCCGGGTACCCCTCAGGGGCGCGCAAATACGAAAACAAATCAATTCTCTGCTCAGAAGCGACAAAATCAATATACGCTTCATCAAGCACCACCACCAGGGTCTCCGGCAGGCTGCGGAAAAAACGATCAAAGGCTGCCTTGCCGATGAGTGTTCCGGTGGGATTATTGGGATTATCAAGAAAAATCAGCCTGGTACCAGAATGCACTCGTTCTCCAATGGCATCCAGATCATGGTGCATATCCTTGAGGTCCAGGACTATGTTTTTCCCGCCCCTGACCTGGACAAATTTCTGGTACATGAGGAAGGAGGGGTGTGAGGTGATGACCTCGTCACCAGGGGAAACCAGGGCTTTAATCAAAAACTCTATAACTTCATTGGAACCATTACCTAAAACAATTTCTTCGGGTTGAGCACCTGTCCACCGAGACAGCTCTAGAGTCAGGGAATAGTTTGAACCATCCGGATAGCGATGAAGATCAGTCAATCTGCTGCTGATGGCCTCGACCACTTTGGGGGAGGGTCCCCAGGGATTTTCGTTGGATGCCAGTTTGATAACGTTGGTCACCCCATACTCCCGCTCCAGTTCTTCCATTGGTTTTCCAGGAGGGTAGGGGACTATATCTGTAATATGCCGTGGGACCTGCAATTTCATCGCAATTTCTCCAGATCAGGTTTTTTGCCAGCAATGCCAAGCTGTTTTTCCACATTGTAACCAGCCCGTATCAGGGTTTCTTCGCCAAAGTGCCCTGCCTGCAACTGCATACCGACAGGCAGACCTGCCTCGGTAAATCCACAGGGTACAGACATACCGGGAATCCCGGCGAGATTGGCTGAGAGGGTAAGAATATCTGAAAGATAAAGAGATAGGGGATCGTCGGTGTTTTCCCCTATGGGCCAGGCCGGCTTCGGGCTGACAGGGGAAACAATCAGGTCGCAGGTCCTGAATACCTTTTCAAAATCCCTTTTGATCAATGTCCGCACCTGGGATGCCTTTTTATAATAGGCATCATAGTATCCGGCAGATAGAGCATATGTTCCAATAAGTATGCGTCGCTTCACCTCATCACCGAACCCCTCCGAGCGGGTAGTACTGTACATCTCCAAAAGGGTCTGAGCTTTTTTATTACGGTGCCCGTAACGTACGCCGTCAAAACGGGCCAGGTTCGAACTGGCTTCGGCTGGCGCGATGAGGTAGTACACAGCGACACAATACTCGGTATGTGGCAGACTAACAGGGATAACCTCCCCTCCTGCATCTCTCAGGGTATCTATACCTCGGTTAACAATGGCTTCTACCTCAGGGTCCAAGCCCTGGCTAAAATATTCCTCGGGTATCCCGATACGAAGGCCTTTCAAACCTTCCTCCAGAGCCTGGGTATAATCGGGTACCGGTATCTGTATCGAGGTGGAGTCACGTTCATCATAACCGGCGATACAGTTCATCATGATGGCGGCATCACCAACGTCCTTGGTTATCGGTCCTACCTGATCAAGTGAAGAGGCAAAAGCGATGAGTCCATATCTGGAAACCCTGCCATAGGTGGGTTTAAAACCAACCACGCCACAGAGTGAAGCCGGCTGACGAATTGAGCCGCCGGTATCAGACCCCAAGGCGGCGAAACAGGCATCTGCTGCGACAGCGGCTGCTGATCCCCCACTGGAACCACCGGTTACATACCCTGCTTTCCAGGGGTTTTCCGGAATCCCAAAGGCACAGTTTTCATTGGTCGATCCCATGGCAAATTCATCCATGGTAAGTTTTCCTAAAAGGACAGCTCCTGACTGCCGCAGGCGCTCAATGACCGTGGCATCATAAGGAGGAAGGAAATGCTCAAGAATACGCGAACCGCAGGTTGTCTTCATGTCCTGTGTACAGAGCACATCCTTGACAGCCAGGGGAATTCCACATAAAGCATCTGTGCATCCTTGCCTGCGCATTCTGTCGGCATGTTCGGCCTGTTGCAGCGCCTGTTGTTCATACACCCTGATATAGGCCTTTATTTGGCCATCCACATCGGCAATACGATCAAGAACGGACTGGGTTAAGGCAACGGAAGTCAATTCTCCTTGAGCAAGTTTCCGTGACGCTTCTTGCAACGTCAATGTATAGTAATGCATATCTTGTTGTTGGTGACGGTTTTTTTATATGACCCTGGGAACGACAAACGTGGTACCGTTTTGTTCCCCTCCATTCCTCAGGGCTTTGTCCCTGTCCAGGGAAGGGTGAACCCGATCTTCCCTGAAGGCATTGGTCACCTGCTGGGTATGGGTCGTAACGGGTACATCCCTGGTGTCGATCTCATCAAGTTTGGCTACATACTGGAGAATGATATCAAGCTGCCGGGTGATTTTTTCTGTTTCCTCGGCACCCAACTCAAGCCTTGCCAGACGAGCAACGTGCTGTACTTCTTGGCGAGTAATCTTCATACATAGTTTTTAAGTAGAGGTTTTTTATAAAAACAGCCTCGTGAAAGACGTTTTTTGGGTTCAGGTTTTCCTTGTCTAATAGGGGAAAATATCTTGATCCGGCCATGCTAATATATACAAAAAGGGAAAACGCTGAGTTCAGGGGCGGCTGTTTTTACAGCAATGAACCACAAGTTACCCCTGTGCTTGGCCAGGGAAATGGCGATGAAAATGCCACAGGCATTCCCCCGCCCCTTGAAACGACTTGCTCTCGTTTGAGTTCTGCTGGCCAAAGGTGATTTTGAACCTGTTGTTGAAGCCAGGTAACTGATCATAGGCTCTTCATCTTTGCACGATCACTCTTTCCCCCATACTCTTGTATAGTGGAAAAGAGTGGTTGCACAATGCTATTGCACCCTTGACCAGTTACACCTCAGAAGTAGAGAATAACCCAGAAGTACAGACCCCGTAATTGGTTACAAAGCCAGCATTCTGGTGTTATAGTAGACGTAACAGTCAAACGAATAGCAATTTCTGGACTAACACCAGCATGATCTTTATTTGTTCAATTAAGTGTTTTACGACTAACACCCAGTACTTTTTCTGTAGCTTTTACAGGCAATTTCAATGGTTCAAAAACAAATCTTTGATGATTTATCCAGGGAAAGTGGATTATATTTTTTTATACCATTAATGATATTCTTCATAGTTGACAATAACTTCGTCTCCATCAATGGGTGGAAATATAACTCACCAATTTCCTTTTACCATACATACCGTTTATTTTTTTCCAGTCAGTTTGTGTAAACTCAACCCCACCCCATATCTTTGGGAGCTTTTAAACAAACAGATCGGTCCGGTATATTTTTAATTTTTTTATATGGTCAGGCTATATTCCTTTTGTACCACCTTCAAGAAGAAATTGTTAAAGATCTTTAATATTAAAACTTAGAACATTCTATTTACATTACATATGTAATATTAATTAAAATTATATTGTTATGTATATTGCAGTAAAAGGAAGACCAATTTTTACAAAGATAATTTGTAAAACAACATTTAGTTGTAACCCTTTACTACTCTCGTGTCAAGTGTATAACCCAGAGTTCGCCGGCGAGTAAAACAAGTCCGATGAAACGACTTGTTAAAGCTTTTATTTAAACTACAACTTGCTATATATCCATAATTTTTACCGCTGAAAGTAAAAGCGTTGGATATGGTGCTTCATTTGCAAGATATTTTGTTCTAAACTCTCCAAAGCCCGCTTTTTTTAATGCATTTTTCAAATCAATTTCAGGTAGTTGATGGGTTGGATAGCCCATGCACCGTGTTATCAATTCTATTATTGAGCGATGAAAATATTTTTCTCCTTTCTTGAGTTTTTTGGCTAAATCACAAACTTCTGGTAAATCATATACATGTGATTCTATTTGTGGGTTTTCTTGAATAAACTCAAATGAAAAATAGCCAACACTACCAGCAAAATCGCACATTTTTTTACATGTTTTAAACTCCGGTATTGCTCTGATGAATGCAAGAACATTCTGAATAGCTCCACCGTATTGTTGTTGCTCCATACTTGTAATAATATTTTCACCCGTCCACATCCTATCATTAAAGATGGGAGGGCCTTCCTGCAACACTTCTTTCAGATTGTCGAATGGTCCAGCACTTCCTGAGAAACCTTTTACGGCATTTTCAATATTTGCCTTTGATACATCCAGAAAAAAATCATTCGCTGTCTGAAGAAGGCTGAATTTCTCTTCTTTTTTCTCTATCAAACCAACTGCTATCAACACATCTAGCAATGCTTCTGTAATATTTTTAACGCTTTTAAGTTCTTTTGATATTTCTGCAAGACTCAATTCTTTTTGCGCTAGAAGCTCGAAAAGATTTATGTC